>Ga0209469_1000217_pt1 | contig 36968 bp, 35 predicted proteins | sample GraSoiAngelo_123_FD_185880 | JGI IMG/M metagenome (GOLD analysis project Ga0209469, IMG submission 185880) | Grasslands soil microbial communities from the Angelo Coastal Reserve, California, USA - 14_0927_02_40cm (SPAdes) (version 2) | ecosystem: Environmental > Terrestrial > Soil > Grasslands ... | reverse complement strand
ACAAACTTCAGCCCCTTTACCACCCGGCCGCCCAGGACGTCCAGACACGGGATGATGCGCCTCGTCAACATGCGGAGAGATCCACCTTGCCTTCATACAGCGCCCGCCCAACGACCACCCCTTCGACTCCGAGTTCTCCCAGCGCGGTGACATCGCGGTTGGACGCAATCCCCCCGGCGGCGATGACGGACACGCCCACGGACTCCATAAAGGCGCGTACGCTGTCCAGGTCTGGACCGGCCAGCATGCCGTCGCGACCGGCATCGGTGTACACAAAACGGCTGATGCCCTGGGCCACAAGCTGCCTCCCCAGCGAGATCGGATCGAGGTCGCGGACCTCGGTCCAGCCTTTGACCGCGACACGGCCCGCCTTGACGTCGACGGCCACTGCTACCCGTTCACCGTATCGGCTGCTCAGGGCTCCGGCCAACCGGGAGGCCGCGGTGCCAACAATGACGCGCGCCGCCCCGATCGCCAGCCCGGTTTCGACATCCTCCGCCGTGCGAAATCCTCCCCCCACCTGCACGGGCACGCCGCTGTGCTGTACGATCGCCCGGACCAGGTCGAGTTGCACGGGACGACCGGCCAGAGCGCCATCGAGATCCACCACGTGCAGCCACCGTGCGCCCTGCTGCGCCCACCGCGCCGCCACCAGCAGGGGATCGTCCGCATACACGAGTTCACGCCCGGCATCTCCCTGGATCAGCCGTACACATCGTCTGTGGCGGAGGTCGATAGCCGGAATGACCAGCATCAGACGCGAGTGCCGACGCGAACAGAGGGCGCGGTGGCAGCGATCCAGCCGACGATCTCGCGGAGGAGCCCGAGGCCGGTTGCCGCGCTCTTCTCCGGGTGAAACTGCAGGCCCAGCACGTTCCCCTGGCGGATAATCGCCGGGAATTCCCGGCCGTAGGTTGCAGTGGCGATCACGCCGGCGGGGTCACGCGGATCGACCACATAGGAATGCACAAAATAGACAAACGCACCCTCACGCAGATCGCTGATGACCGGATCTGCCCTTCGAGTGATGACGCCGTTCCAGCCCATGTGCGGAACTTTGAGTCCGGACGGGAGCCGCCGCACCTCTCCTTTGATGAGGCCCAGTCCCGACACGCCACTGGCCTCGTCGCTTCGGTCGAAGAGTAACTGCATTCCTAGACAAACGCCCACCAGGGGTGTTCCCGCCGCCACCCTCTCGTGGATCCACGGCGGGAACCCTGCGGCGGTGAGCCGGGCCATCGCGGGGCCGAAGGCGCCCACGCCGGGCAGCACGATGCCATCGCCGTGGTGCGCCTCTGCCGGACTGCGGATCAGCGCCACCCGGGCGCCGGCGATCCCCAACGCCCGGGAGAGGCTGCGCAGGTTGCCCGCGCCGTAGTCGATGATGGCCAGCAGCGGGCCCACTAGCCCAACACCCCTTTGGTCGACGGGATATCCTCTCCAATGACGCGGGTGGCCCGGTGCAGGCTGAGGCCCGTCCCTTTGAAGGCCGCCTCGACGATGTGGTGCGGGTTGTGGCCATGCACCTGCGCGAGATGCAGCGTCAGCGCGGCCTGACTGACGAAGGCGCGGAAAAACTCCTCCACCAGATCGGTGGGGAACGTCCCCAGCAGCGTCCGCTCTACCTGCAGGCCGTAGTGCAGATAGGGACGGCCGCTAATATCCACGGCGGCCAGCACGAGGGCGTCGTCCATGGGCGCATGCTGTGACGCAAAGCGGGCGATGCCGCGCGCGTCGCCCACTGCCGCGCGAAACGTCTGGCCCAAGACGATCCCGACATCTTCCACGGTGTGGTGGGCGTCGACAGCCAGATCACCCTGCGCGGTAACCTGCAGATCCAGCCGGCCGTGCGCGGCCAGCTGGTGGAGCATGTGATCGAAGAAGGGCACGCCGGTATCGATGCGAATCTCGCCCCCGCCATCCAGGCCGAGCACGACTTCCACGGTGGTCTCCGCAGTTTTTCGCGTCAGGCGCCCGGTCCGATTCATGAGGCCTCCATACTCGCGCGCAGAGCGCCCAAGAATCGATCGTTCTCATCCGGCATCCCAATGGTCACGCGCAGACACCGCTCGAGCATAGGCTGGTGGCTGACGTCGCGCACCAGCGCGCCTCGCTGTAGAAGCCGCAAGAAGAGCACGGCCGCCGGCAACTCTGTCCGGAAAAGAATGAAGTTTGCGTCCGACCGGTACGCCGTGACCCCGTCGGTCCGGCGCAGCATCTCCAGCACCCGCTCGCGTTCTCGGCGGATCATCTGGACCCGCTTCGCCACCAGCTCCGGCCGAGCGAGCGCGGCCAGCGCCGCCTCCTGGGCAAACACGTTGAGGTTGTACGGCGGGAGCGCCTTGCGTACCGCTGCGATCACCGCCGCCGGGGCGGCGATCCACCCCACCCGCGCCCCGGCCAGGGCGAACGCTTTCGAGAACGTCCGCAGCACGGCGAGGTGCGTATACCGGCTGAGGTCGGGGAGGAACGAATCGGACGCAAATCCCGCGTATGCCTCGTCGATCACCACCACGCCTCGCGCCGCGTCGAGAATCGCTTCGAGCTCCGGTCGCGCAAACGCATTGCCGGTGGGGTTGTTAGGCGAAGCGATGAACACCATCCCCACATCGCCCGCCCTCGCCGCCTCGACCATGGCCGGCACATCGAGCGAGAAATCTGGCTGCAGGCTCACCGGTTTCACCGCGGCGCCGCCGATCACTGCCAGCGGAGCTGACATCGAGTAACCGGGGGTCGTCAGCAGCACCGACCTCCCGCCGGCAAACGTCTGCACCAACGCCAGGATCGCCTCGTTGGATCCGTTCGTCACGGCAACCTGATCGGGGCCGATGCCGTGGGAACCGGCCAGGGCTTCGCGTAGGGCGTCCGCGTCCACCGGCGGGTACCGGTTCCACGGCCGCCCAGCGAGCCGCCGCATGACCTCCGCCTTCAACTCCGGCGGCCAGTCGAGCGGGCTTTCATTTTGATTGAGCTTCACCGGCGGGATCTGGACGGCACCCGCCGCAGGTGCCGGACTCCCTATGCGGTAGGGTCGCAGCCGGTCGATCTCCTCTCGCGGCCGCACCGCAGGACCACGTGCGTCGACCTGCCTCATCGCTCCACCACCGCCATGACGTGCGCCGGAAATCCTTCGTAGGTGCCCAGCTGCTCGATAACCGGCCGCACTGTGGCCAGACCGGTGGCGTCAAGGCTGGCCACCGATGAACTCTTCAGAAAGCTCAAGACGGTCACGCCGGACCCGGTTCGCGCGGCGCCGCCCGTGGGCAAGGCCGCCGGCACGCCGATGGCATAGTTGCCGGCAGAAAACGGCGTATCCTGACCAAGAAGAATCTCACCGGCGTTCCGGATCCGCGCGAGGACTCCCTGCGGATCCCTCACCGCAATCTGCAGGTGCTCTGGCGCGTACTGGTTCACGAAATCCACCGCAGCGTCCATAGACTGGGCGAGCACGATGCCGCCGTAGTCTGTCAAAGCCGCCCGCGCGAACGCTTGACGATCCTGGGGCAGCCGGGCGAGATACTCCGGCAGCACCCGGGCGACATCGGCGGCGAGCGTGCGGCTGTCGGTCACCAAGATGGCGGCGGAGTCCTGCCCGTGCTCAGCCTCATTCAGGAGATCGAGCGCCAGGCGGCGTGGATCGGCGTCACCATCGGCCAGCACCATCGCCTCCGTCGGCCCCAGCATGGCCAGCATGCGTACACCGAGTGTTTGGGCCATCAGTTGGGTGGCGACGATGTACGGATTGCCCGGCCCGACGATGGCCGGCACAGCCGGGATGGTATCTGTGCCGACGGCGAAGGCGGCGATCCCCGCGACCCCATTGCAGCGAAAAATCCGGTCGATCCCCAACAGGTCGCAGGCGACCAGCAGCGCCGGATCAAGCCGGCCGTCGGCGCGGGGTGGAGCGAGTACGGCGATCTCCGTCACGCCGGCCACGACCGCCGGGGTGACGATGGTCACGCAGGTCGAGGGAAAAGCGCCTTTGCCCGCGGGCACGTAGACCCCCACACGCTCAAGAGGCGTGAACCGAACCCCCACGGTGATCCCGGCTTCAGGGGTGACCAGCCAGTTTGCGGGCAGCAGGCGCTCGTTGAATCGGCGGGACCGGCCGATCGCCTCGGTGAGGGCATCCTGCAGCTCGCGCGTGACGGCACCGCGTGCGGCCGCAATCTCGTCGCGGCGTACGATGAGCTGCTCCCGCGTCAGGTCCACGCCGTCCCAGCGCCGAGTGTAGTCCAGCAGCGCGTCATCACCCCGCGCCTGCACGTCCTCGATCGCGCGGCGCGCACTCTCTAGGATCTGGGCGTCGAAGATGCGGCTGTTGGCGCGGCGCAGCATGCGCTGGCGCGCTGCATCGTCGAGCTGAGCCAATGCAACGATCTTCATGGCACACTCAGGGCGGCGGCCGCCGTCATCTGATCGATCAGCGGCCGAATCTGACTGCCGTTCGCCCGCAGGCTGACGCGGTTCACCACCAGCCTCGCCGTGGAGCGAAACACCTCGGCGACTTCAACCAGAAGGTTGTCGCGCAGGGTGCGGCCGGTCATGGCCACGTCGAGCACGCCGTCGGCCAGCCCCACCCGCGGAGCCAGTTCGACGGATCCATGCAGCTCGACGATCTCGACCGGTCTGCGCTGGCTGTCAAAGAATTGCGCAGCGACATGTGGATATTTCGTGGCAATGCGCAGGAGCAGGTCCGGCCGGGACCACACCGCCGTCTTGGCGGCAGGCAGGGCCACCACACCCCGGCAGGCGCCGAAGCCCAGATCCACCAGTTCGTAGACGTCTCGCCGCTGCTCCAGCAGCAGATCCTTTCCCACGATCCCGGTGTCGGCGGCGCCCTGCTCGACGAATGTGAGAATGTCGGCGGGTTTGGCGATGAGCACGTGCACGCCCCCGGCGGCCGGCAGCACCAGGCTCCGCTCCTGCGGGAGATCCGCAATCACGCGCAGACGCCGGAGCAGAGCCACGGCATCCGCAAACAACCTTCCGGTTGGAATGGCCAGCGTCAGTGGCTCCACGCGACGACCCTGGGTTCAGACTGTGGAGTGAGCGAGATCAGAAGCTGGTTTCGGGTGATCAGACCTTCGCGGCGCGTCGTGGCGTCGTAGAGCCACATCTCCTCGCTCACGACGCGCACCACCTTTGTGACGCCGCAGGCCTCGGCCCATCGCAGGACGGCCGGCCAGTCCATGCCCGTCGCCACCAGCACCCGGAGTCCGGCCCCGCGAAGATCAGCGGCCAGCCTGACCACCTGCAGGCGGCTTCTCTCATCAGCGACAAGGATCAAGTCACGGGATTCGACCGGCTCCTCCGGCGCGGCAGCCAGCACTCGCTCCAGTCCGAGCGCGAAGCCGGTGGCGGGACAGTCCGCATCGAATCGCGCCAGCAGCGTGTCGTAGCGCCCGCCGCCCAGAAGCGGATACCCTGCCCCCTGCCCGTGAGCTTCAAAGACGATCCCGGTATAGTAGCTGAAGTCCCGGATCACGCTCAAATCGATCTCGACGGCATCGGCGACGCCGTAGGCGCGCAGCTGTTCTGCCACGCCCTCGAGCTCGCGAAGCGCGCCGCGGCTGGTCGGCGAGGTCGCGAACTCCCTCGCGCGCTCAAGTCCGTCGAGGCCGTGCAACTCCGGCAGCGCACGAAGCAATCGCGCCGGCGGGCCATCCAGGGCCGCGTTCCCGATGCCGACAAACTCCCGCCGGTACAGACGGGCGCGCACGTCGGCCTGAAGGCCCTCCGGAAGCTCCTGCAGCAGATCGTTCAAGAGGCCGAGATGTCCGAGACGAATGGTCGTACCCGGCACCCCGGCCGCGCGCAGCGACTCCACCGCCAGCGCGATCACTTCCGCATCGCCATCCGGGCTGGGCGCGCCCAGCAGCTCCACGCCCGCCTGGGTGAACTCGCGCAACCGGCCCAGTCCCCGCTCCTGGCTGCGAAAGACCGGCGCGACATAGCACAGGCGCAGGGGCCCGGCCGCGCTGCGCAGCAGCCGCATGGCCGCCAGCCGCGCGATCGGGACCGTCATCTCCGGCCGCAGCGCCAGCACCGCGGCACCGTCGATCACCTTGACGAGTTGATCTTCGATGCCCGGCCCCGTCCCGTGCACGATGGTCTCCAGGAACTCCAGTGTGGGGGTGACTACCTCGCGGTAGCCCCACTGCGCGAACTGCTCGCGCAGCCGGCTGGCCAGCGCGCTCCGCCGCTCCGCCTCCGCCGGCCCCAGATCCCGGTAGCCGTCAGGCACCTGCTGCCAGCGTGTGGCCCGATCCTGCCGCAGGCGCATCACATTCACCTCTTTACCTAGTTAAAGTACTAACAAGGAAAACTGGGCCTCAGACTACCACGTCCGGCGCAGGGCTGTCAACGGGCAGGATGTGAAAGAACTATCGGTCTGATCTGTTCAGCGGGAGGCGGGGCGCACGCCCAGGCGGGTGAGCACCAGCCGGTAGCCGTCGGCGCCGTACTCCAGGAACCGGCGCACACGGCTGATCGTCGCGCTGCTGGCGTGGGTGCGGCGGGCCACCTCGTCGTAAGTATGGCCCGCAAACAGCAGCCGGGCGATCTCCAGCCGCTGCGCCATGGCCTTGATTTCTCCGACGGTGGCCACGTCCTCAAAAAAGCGATAGCACTCCTCCACGGTCCGCAGAGTCAGCACCGCCTCGCAGAAGCGATCTGCCAGGGGGTCCTTCAACTTCGGATTGACGGTGGGGCGAGCTCGAGGCGGCGTCATGCCAGATCGACCACCTTCACCGCCGCGATGCCGTCGACACGTCCGAGCTCGTCCACCACGGCCCGCGGCGCCGGGGCATCAATGGTCAAGACCATCACGGCCGTCCCACCGGGAGATGTCCGGCCCACCTGCATCCCGGCGATGTTGACGTGCTGGCCGCCCAGGATGGTGCCGACCCGCCCGATCATCCCTGGGCGATCGACGTTCCACACGAACAGCATGTGCGCAGCGGGCACCAGGTCGATGCGATAGCCGTCCAGGTGTGTGATGCGTGGCTCGCGGTGTCCGAACAGCGTCCCTCCGACCACCAGCGGCCCGGCGGTGGTGCTTAATCTCACCCGGATCAGGCTGCTGAAGTCTTCGCTGTGATCCCGGCGGAGGTCGCTGAGACCAATGCCGCGTTCTTTCGCCAGGATCGCCGCATTGACCGGGTTGACCGGTTGGTCCAGGATGGGTGCCAGCAGGCTAACGAGGAAACTCGCGTCGAGTAACTGCGTCTGCTCGCCGGCGATTTCGCCTTCGTACATGAACTCGATGCCGGTGATCTGGCCCTGGGCGAGCTGCTGCGCGATGGCGCCGAGCGCCGACATCAGCCCGGCGAACGGCTCCAACCGGTGCCAGGTGTCCTCCTGCAGGACCGGGGCATTCACCGCGCCTTTGGCCGGACGGCCGGCTAGCGCGGCGATCACCTGTTCAGCCACTTCAATCCCGATGCCGCGCTGGGCCTCCTCAGTGGACGCGCCGAGATGGGGCGTGGCGATCACGCGAGGATGACGGACCAGCGGGCTCTCCCCTGGAGGCTCCTGCTCGAAGACGTCCAACGCCGCGCTGGCCACGCGGCCTTCTTCCAGCTCAGCCAGAAGCGCCCCCTCGTCGATTAGTCCACCCCGGGCGCAGTTGACGATCCGGATGCCTGGGCGCATCCGGGCAAACTGCGCCGGTCCGATGATGTGCCGGGTCCGCGGGGTGAGCGGGAGATGGAGGGTGAGCACATCGGCGCGCTCCAGCACCGCCTCCATGGGCAGCAACTCCACGCCCAGGCGCGCCGCCCGGTCGGCCGGCGTGTAGGGATCGCAGGCGATCACCCGCATGCCGAATGCCACAGCGCGGCGGGCCACCTCAGACCCGATCTTGCCGAGGCCGACGATCCCCAGCGTCTTGCCGTACAACTCCGCGCCGACGAATCGCTCCCGCTCCCAGCCGCCCTGCGCCGTCGCCGCGTGCGCCGCGGGCACATTTCGCGCCGAGGCCAAAATTAACGCCATGGTGTGCTCAGCGGTGCTGATCGTGCTGCTTTCAGGCGTCGTCAGCACCAGGATGCCCCGGTGGGTGGCGGCCTCGACGTCGATGTTGTCCGTCCCCACTCCCGCCCGGGCGATGACGCGCAGGCGCCGCGCGCGGACGATCGCGGCCGCCGTAATGCGTGTGCGGCTGCGTACAATGACGGCCACAGCATCGGCGAGGGCCACCGGCAGGGCATCGTCAGACAGACCGGACTCGACGACCACGTCGAACGAGGCGCGAAGGCGCTCGAGTCCCTCCGGCGCCAGCCCATCCGCCACGACGATCTTCATCGCGCGCGCAACCCAGCCGCCGCGGCCTCGACCGCGGCGCCCCGCTTCACGGGATGACCCAGTTGGGCCAGGACGTGCTCCAGAGCCTCAAGCGCCGAGAGGATCTGAGACTCCTGCACATATCCCATGTGTCCGATGCGGAAGATTACGCCCTCGAGCTTGCCCTGACCGCCTGCCAGCGCGACGCCGTGATCTTGCCGCAACCGCCGCAGCAACGCCTTCCCATCGATCCGCTGAGGAAGTCGGACCGCGGTCACCGTATCGGAGGCGCACGACGGATCGCAGAAGAGCTCGAGCCCCAACGCCATGATGCCGCGGCGTGTGGCCTGGGCGAGCCGGTGGTGGTGGGCAAACCGGGACGGCAGGCCCTCCCGCAGGATCATCCGCACGGAAACCTGCAGCGCCGAAATGACCGGGATGGCCGGCGTGAACGGCGTGAAGGCCACCTGGGGCGCGAGCTCGGCCAGGGCGCGCTCGAAGGAGAAGTACGCCTTCGGCATGCGAGCAGAACGGGCCGCCTCCTGCGCCCGCGCGCTCACCGCGAGGAACACGGCGCCCGGCGGCGCCATCAACGCTTTCTGGGATCCGCTGACGACCACGTCCACCCCCCACGCATCGGTGCGGAGATCAAGGGCCGCCAGGGAGCTCACGGCATCGACCAGGAGCAACGCCCCCGTGGGGCGGACGACTTCCGCGATGGCCTGCACGGGATTGGCCACGCCCGTGGATGTCTCGTTGTGCGTCAGGAGTACCGCCGCCACACCGCGGTGCCGGGACAAAGCCTCTGCCACTGCGGCGGGATCGACCGCCGTCCCCCAGGGGGCCTGCTGCGAAATCACGTCGGCTCCGAATGCCTTGGCAATGGCGCCGAACCGGTCGCCGAACATCCCGCAGGACGGCGCCAGCACGCGGTCCCCTGGGGACAGCACGTTGACGATCGCCGCCTCCAGGCCGCCCGTGCCCGACGCGGCAAACGGCACGACCGGGGCCGTGGTCTGGAAGATCTGCTGCAATCCGCGCAGCACCTCCGCCAGGACCTGGCCGAACTCCTCCCCACGATGGTTCACCATGGGGCCCGCCATCGCGGCGCGAACGTCCGGTGGTAGCGGCGTCGGCCCGGGAATGAGGAGATTCACTTCGCGTGCGCCGCCTGTGGACACGATCTCGTCACCATCCCGCTGCGTGCTGAGGTTGTCCACTTCATAACAGGAGCGCATGGGCGTGTCAAGTCTGAGAACTCCCTGCTGAATCACACTCTTGACAGAGGGTCCGCCGGTGCTAGAATGCGACTAACACATTTGCCGGGCTCACAGAACAGGGCCTCGACGCCCACGCAGCGTGCTGCGGGGGCGTTCTCGTTTTCGGGACGAGGTGAGCGGAGCCATGAAGCCGACGTCCGAGGGGACCGCATCGACCGCGCGGGTGATCGTTGCCGACGACGAGGCGATCATTCGCATGGGGCTGCGCCGCATGCTGGAAGACGCCGGCTACCAGATCATCGGGGAAGCCTCCACTGCCGACGAGGTGTTTGACCTGGCCGAGGGGCGCACCGCGGACGCGGTGCTGCTGGATATCCGGATGCCGGGGATGGACACGCTACAGGCCGCGCGGGTTCTGGCCAGGGACTATGCGCTGCCGGTGGTATTCGTATCCGCGTTCAGTGACCCTGCGCTGGTGGCGCAGGCAACCGAGGCGGGCGCCTTCGCGTATGTCGTCAAGCCGGTGCGCGTGGAGCAGCTGCTGACCGCCCTGGCCGTGGCCACGGCACGCTCGGCCGACCTGCGGCACGCGAATGAAGCCCTGGAAACGCGCAAGGTGGTCGAGCGGGCCAAGGGAGCGTTGATGAAACAGCTCGGCCTGGGTGAAGAAGACGCCTACCTGCTCCTGCAGCGGCAGAGCCGCAACCTGCGCAAATCGATGCGGGACGTTGCCGTAGCGGTCCTGACGTCTGAGATGTCCCTTGGGAAAATTTCTCCGCGGGGAAGTTGACACCACCGCGGAACATGTGGTAAGAGAGTAACAAGTTCGGATCGGCCATGACGCCTCCGGTGGTCTTCTCTGCCGCCGGGGGCGTCGCTGTTTCTCACTACACAGTGGAGGAGGAGCGAGATGCGACAGTTTCTTCGAGGGTTCCTGCCGGTGCTGGTGCTGTCCATGCTGCTGCTGGGCGCCACCGCCGCGCTCGCCGACGTGCCCGCGGATCCATCGGGTGCCGCGACCGGCACGGTCAACGACATCCCCGCCCAGACGCCCGGACAGCCCACGCCGGCGGAGATCGCAGACGCGGTCGGACACAACCGCATCGCCATCAACATCATGTGGACGCTGGTGACCGGCTTCCTGGTCATGTTCATGCAGGCCGGGTTTGCGCTGGTGGAAACTGGATTCACCCGCGCCAAGAATGCGTCGCACACGATGCTGATGAACTTCCTGATCTACTGCATCGGGATGCTGGGCTACTGGGCAGTGGGGTTCGCCCTGCAAATGGGCGGCATCGGCAGCATGCCGACGCTGGGCGGTGGGGGTGGATTGAATCAGGAGTTTGCGGTCCGCCTCTTCGGCAAGGAATTCGGGTTGTGGGGCACGCGCGGCTTCTTCCTCACCGGTGTGGCGTACGACGCGGCGGTCTTCGCCCTGTTCTTGTTCCAAATGGTCTTCATGGATACGGCCGCCACGATCCCCACGGGCGCGATGGCCGAACGGTGGAAGTTTGCGCCCTTCGTAATCTTTGGTTTCTTTATCGCCACCATCACCTACCCGCTGTTTGCCAACTGGGTGTGGGGCGGAGGCTGGCTGTCACAGCTGGGCAAGAATTTCGGGCTGGGGCACGGGTATCTGGACTTCGCCGGAAGTTCCGTCGTGCACATGACCGGCGGCGTCACGGCGCTGGCCGGGGCGCTCGTCCTCGGCCCGCGCATCGGCAAGTTCAATGCGGATCGAACACCCAATGTCATCCCCGGCCACAACATTCCGATGGCGATTGTGGGCACCTTCATCCTGGCGTTCGGCTGGTTCGGCTTCAATTCCGGCAGCACGCTGGCCGGCGGCGACCTGCGCATTGGCGTGATCGCCACGAACACCATGCTGGCCTCCGCGGCCGGGGCCTTCGCCGCTGCGATGTACACGTGGTGGCGGTTCGGCAAACCCGACACCGGTATGACCGCCAACGGCATGCTTGCCGGACTGGTCGCCATCACCGCTCCCTGCGCGTTCGTCAACGCTCCTTCCGCCGTACTGATCGGCCTGGTCGCCGGCGTGCTGGTGGTCTTCAGCGTCCTCTTCATGGAGTGGCGCCTGAGGATTGATGACCCAGTCGGAGCCGTTTCGGTCCACGGCACCTGCGGGCTGTGGGGCGTGGTGTCCCTGGGGCTGTTTGCAGACGGTACCTACGGCGACGGATTCAACGCGATCGCCGGCGGTGTGCGCGGGTGGCTTTACGGCGACAGCGGGCAGTTGATCGCCCAGTTCATTGGGCCGGCCGCGAACCTCGTGTTCGTCTTTACGGCGTCATGGCTGTTCTTCAAAGCGCTGGATGCGCTGATCGGGATGCGCGTGTCCCCTGAAGCCGAGATCGAGGGCCTGGACCACCATGAGGTCGCTCCGCCGGCCTACCCGGAGACTCTGCTGCCGGCGCCCGACCTTGCGCCGGTGCCTGTCACCGGCGCGTCCGAATAGGAGGCACGGCGATGCGCCGCAGGCCGCCCGACCGCCGCTTACCAGGGCAGCCCCACGGCCTGGGTCAGGAATTTCATGAGGGGAGCGGCGGCGCGGCAGGCGTCGGTAAAAGTCTTGATGAAATCCGCGGCACAGACCTGCTTCTCGGAAAACTGCTCCATCACATAGAAATCTTTCAGCTTCAAAGCCTCCGCGAGCGGATGGTCGGGGGTATAGCCAGGGGGCACGCGCTTCAACGACTCCCCGTCCACCGAGATCCCCGCATCAGCAATCGCGTTCCACTCTCTCGGGCGCGCGACGATGCGATCGCGCACCCGCCGGAGCGCCGCCGAATCAGGATGCCAGAGCCCGCCGCCGCCGATGCTGTGGGCGGGTTCCAGGTGAATGTAGAATCCCGGCGCGCTCTCGTCCGGGCCGGCCCGCGCATGGGGAAAGTGGGCGCCCACGTGGGTCTTGTACGGGCTCTTGTCTTTGGAGAACCGGATATCCCGGTGGATGCGGAACATCGCCCCACCGACCGGCCGGGGGTCCACCTCCAGGTGCGGGCTGATCTTGCGCAGGGGGGTGCCGAGATCTGAAATGAATCGCAGCATCGGCTCCTTCACATGCGCCTCGTACCGTTCCCGGTTCGCCTCGAACCAGGCCCGGTCGTTGTGAGTTTCCAGTTCGCGCAGGAACTGGAACAGCCGTGGACTGAAGTAGGCCCCGCTCACGAGTCCAGATGTTCCTCCAGATACTCTGCCAGCGCGCGCGCAATCGCTTCCTTGCCCACCGCCGATTCCTTCACCTTCCCGTCCGGCGTCACGAAGTAGCCAGTATGCCGGCCTCCCTCGATCTCCTGCAGGTCATTGGCGATGACGAGATCGCACCGGTTGCCGGTGAGGAAGTCGAATGCGATCTGCCGCAACTCCTCTGGGGTTTTGCCGATCTCGAGTTTGAAGCCCACCAGGAACGTATCTGGGGCCAGCTCTTTCGCCAGCTTCACGGCCTTAGGGGTCGGCACCAGCCGCACGATCCACTCCTCGACGTGCGACCCGGTCTTATAGGGCCGCACCGTGTCCGGCCGGAAGTCCAGGACAGCCATGGGATGGATCAACGCGTCGTAGTGCTTGGGCAGCTCCTGCCTGAAGACAGCGATGAGATCATCCACCGTCTCGATCGGAACCAGCTGCAGGTGATCGAGGCGGGGGCCGCGCAGGACCGGCGTCTGGCTCCCGCGGCCATACACGAAGGTGACCAGCGCCCCACGCCTGATGACCTCCTCGGCGATGAGCGCGCCCAGCCGCCCCGTGGCCTTGTTGGTGATGTAGCGGACCGCATCGAGAGGTGTGCGCGTGGGACCGGAGGTAATGAGAAGTTTCTTGCCACGCAGCGGCATGATGGATGTCTACGTGCCTGGGACCGGAAACTTCAAGCAGAACTCCCGCACATCCCCCCGCAACGCCTCCAGCGCTCGATTTTCCTCGATCGACCGGCGGAACGCACGCAGCGCCGTGGCGCGCTCCTCGCGTCCCTCCGGCAGCCGGAACTCCTCGATGGCTTCGCCCACCGCCGCGATCCATTCCGCGATCTTGGACATCTCCGGCTCGCGCATCCCGCGCGTCGTCGCGGCCGGGGTGCCCAGCCGGATCCCGGACGGATAGAACGCCGAGGAAGGCTCGCCAGGAATCGTGTTCTTGTTGACGGTGATGCCCACCCGGTCGAGGGCCTCCTGCAGGAAGACACCCCGGCCTGGCCCAGGATCATGTGATTGTCGGTGCCGCCGGTGACCAGCCTCAACCCGTAGCGCAATAACCCCTGGGCCAGGGCCTTGGCGTTGGCCACGACCTGCCGGCCGTACGCGACAAACGACGGCTGCAACGCTTCCCCGAGCGCGACAGCGATGGCCGCCGTCGTGTGATCGTGCGGACCGCCCTGCAGCCCGGGAAAGACGGCCCGGTCCACGCGCTCGGCGAGTTCTGGATCTTTTGCCAGCCCCTTCTCGGTGACAAGGATCATCGCCCCGCGCGGACCGCGCAGCGTCTTATGCGTCGTCGTGGTCATGATGTGGGCAAACGGTACCGGGCTTTTGTGGGCGCCCGCGATCACCAGTCCGGCGATGTGCGCGATGTCGGTGGCGAAGAACGCTCCGGTCTCGTCGGCGATGGCGGCGAGTTGCTCAAACGGAAATTCCCGGACGTAGGCCGTGGCCCCGCACCAGAGGAGTTTGGGCCGGTGCTCGCGGGCGAGCGAGCGGACTTCATCGATATCAATGTAGCCGTCGGCCTTGACGTGATAAGGAATGCTGCGGTAGTAGGTCCCGGTGACACTCACCTTCCAGCCGTGCGTGAGGTGGCCGCCGTCGGGGAGATTCTGCCCCATGATGGGGTCGCCGGGCTGGCAGGTGGCAAGATACACGGCGAGATTGGCGGGGCTGCCGGAGTACGGTTGGACGTTGGCGTGGGGCACGCCGAACAGGCGCCGGGCGCGCTCCTGGGCCAGCCGCTCGACCTCGTCCACGTTTTCATTGCCGCCGTAGTAGCGACGTCCGGGATACCCTTCCGAGTATTTGTTGGTGAAAATGGTGCCCATCGCTTCCAGCACGGCCTCTGAGACATAATTTTCAGAGGGAATGAGCTCGACGCCCTCGCGCTGGCGCCGCCGCTCGGCCGCGAAGATGCGGTAGATATCGGGGTCTTGTTCCTGCAGGCGCATGTCGGACCTACACCGGCGTCAGGTCGCTGGAACGAAGCACGGTCACGGCATCGCCCACTCGGATAAAACCGTCGCCGTCTGTCGCCACAATGCGGGCGAGTTGCCCGCGACGGCCCTGAAGGTTTTGCTGAAATACGACTGCGTCGGGGACGCCGAGCAGCTGGCCGATGTGCGTACACGGTTCGCAGGGACCGGTGAGCTCGCAGGTGGCCTCTCCGACGCGCAGCACCGTGCCGGCGGGCAACGTGTCCAGCGAGGGGAATTCGACGGTGATCTGTTCTCGCAGGTCTCCCGGCTGCAGGCTCAAGGCTTCCAGCGTGGCCCGGTCCACGATGAGGACCTGCCGGTGGCTCCCGGCTTTTTTCTTGCCGTGCACATCGCCTTCCAACCCGAGATCCACCAGGGCCCTGGCCCGGCGGACGGGCTCAGGCCGTTGCTGATGCTCGATGAGGAGGTGCAGACCGATCACTCGGCCACTGATAAGCATCGCGCGCACGCGGAACCGTTGTCCACATCATATCATCGATCTCCTGGCCGGTCGAACTCGCGCGCCCGCATCACCGGCCCGGTCGCGGGCATGTCGACCGGGACCGCCGCCCCACTCCCGACGGGAATGAATCCGCCGTATCGCAGCGCCAGGACCTTGCCGACATCACGCCCGAAGAACCACCACATTACCGGCGCCATGATGATCCACCCGGCTTCACCGGCGTCACCGAACGTCCGCACCAGATCGAGCATCCGCGACGGGGCGAAAATCATCCCGCCCACAATCAGGGCCGAGAGCGCGGGCCGGACCAGAGCGATGATGCTGTTGGTCCACACGTACACGCGGTTCGCGTTGGGTGTCGTAGCCCGCACGAAATCGACCCAGACGTCCGCGTTCGCCTTTTCCAGCTCGGACAACTGGCGCCGCAGATCGACCTCCCGTTGTGGATCCTCTAACAACCCGATGCCACGCAGCAGCCCGACGATGGCCTCGATCAACGCACCGGAGACTTTCATGGGGCGCCCTCCCTGGTTAGTCCTTCTTCCACGCAATACGCGCGGCGGAGAGGGTGGACAAGTCCCCTGATCCTGTGTCGCCGACATGAGGTAACTGCAACTGCGGGACTGGGGACCAGGGACTGGGGACTGGCGAAGCCGATTTGTAGTTACGAGTCCCGAGTCCCTAGTCCCGTAGTCAGTTGGTGGGGCGGAAATCCACGACGTGGAAGGTATGCAGACGGTTGTTGGCGCTGGGGAGCCACTCAACCTGGATCGGCTGGGCAAAGTCGGGTTGCAGGCGGCCGTGCTGCAGCCAGTAGCGCGCATGCGGATCTCCCGCTACCGCAGGGCCGGCCTTCGCCACCAGCGTTAGCGGCCGGTCCACGATGTGCACCTCGTTGATCACGGAGAGTCCGAGCAACGCCTCCGTGATCCGTGCCGCAAGATCGGACGGCGGCGCGGGCCGCAGGTTCACCAGCGCGATGTTCCGGGACAGCGGGCCGATGATCTTCACGTTGGCGAGCTCCGCAGGAAATCGGGCCTCCTTGACCAAACCCAGGAGCACCTCGTTGGCCTCGGCGACCGCCTGCCCATGGAACTCGGGTGCGGCCAGTGGCTTGAGGAGGTGCTTGAGCTTGCATCCTTCGCGCCCGGGATGTTCGCCGATCTTGGGGACGGCAAGCCCAAGGGCGTCGGCGATCGCGCGGACCTGCGGCTTCTCCAGATCGAGCAGCGGCGAGTAGTACCCGTTGCAGACCTTGATCCCCATCTTCCCCCAGGTGTCCGACCGGTTGGCACCGGTGAGCACCAGACGGCCGCGGGCAACGGCCTTCACCATCCCAAGTTTGATCTCACGGGTACAGCGGTTGCAGGCCGGCCCATTGGCCTGCACCCGATGCTGCACGTACTGGCCGAGGAGGCACTTCTGCTGCAGGCCGAGCTGCTCGGCCATTTCCAGCACGATTTCATTGCCGCGCCGGTAGTTGTAGATGCCCATGTTGACGGTCACCAGCAGCACGCGATCTGCGCCCAGGGCCTGCTTGGCCAGCGCGGCCACCGTGGTGCTGTCCAGGCCACCGCTAAAGGCGACCACGACGGGCTTGGCCTCGGCGACGGTCTGAATATCGTCTACAATCGTGCAAATCAGATTGTCGGTTTCGAATAACGCCGGCATCGCTCGACCCCTGCCCCTCAGTATACCCGCCGTTATCGTCATTGCGAGACGCGGAGCGTCGAAGCAATCTCGCTCCAGTTTGTCATCGCGAGCGCAGCGAAGCGATCTCCTCTGGACGGGGGATTGCTTCGGGGCTGCGCCCCTCGCAACAGGGGAGATCGCCACGGCGCTTTGCGCCTCGCGATGACCGCGGCCACATTCACCGCGGTCATTCCAACCAGACCGTCTTCTCCGCGGCCGGGGTGCGCTGTTTTTGCGGGATGGCCGCGGGGTACCCCGCGTAGAGGATCCCGATGATCCGCCGGCCGGCGGCAAGACCCAAGGACTCGCGCAGCGGTGGATGGTCCCGGAACGCTCCAGTCCGGAAGTAGGTCCCAATGCCCAGACTCCACGCGCCCAGCATGAACGCATATACCGCGCCGAAGGCCGCCCAGTAGTTCTCCTCCCGCAGCTCGGGATCGTCATGGCCCTGCGCCGTGACGATGATGATCACCGGAGTGTGTATCGTATCCTCGACGATCTTCGCTAGCGCCGGCTGGACCTCGGGCGCCTTCGGGTTGGGCATCGTCGCCGCCCGGAAGTCCCGCCGGATCTCAGCAAATCGCCGCTTGCTCGTCTCCCCCAGCACATGGAACTGCCAGGGCTCCGTCAGCCGGTGGTTTGGCACCCACACCGCGGCGTCCAACAGGCGCTTGATGATCTCACGCGGGACGGGTGTTGGTTGAAACTGCGGGATGCTGCGGCGGCTGACGATCGCATCCAGAACGCTCATCTGCCTGGTATCCTGCATAGTAGCCTCTTCGTCAATTGTACCGTGCCATCGGGCATGTTGGAGGATATGGAGCGCACGACACCTACAGATCGGCGGGCGTGGTTGACGGACAGCGTCCTCCTCGCCGTCATCCCCGCCATGGCGTATGTGCTGGCGTTTGCATTTGAGTACGGCTACTACTTCGCCTACGGATTCCCCCAGGAACTCATCAGCATTGATCTAAACCGCGTATTTGTGGCGGGGGTGATCTTCCTCGGGGGGGTGCTGCTCCTGCTTGTCCCGGCAACCGCCGTGCTCGCGCTCCTTCCCAGCGAGCATCCGCTCACGCCGGCGATCGCCCAGGCGGCCACATTCGTGCTGGCGTACCTGGTCTTTCTCGTCTACTATTGGCGCTTCGATATGGTCGCCTGGTTCCTCGGACTGCTGCTCCTCTGGCACCTCGGCTACAAGTTTGGGCTGCCGCTGCTGACGCAGCGCGGAGTTCACGGATACATACAAAAGTTCAGACGGCACGCCCAGAGGCAGCAGGAGAGGACCACCGTGTTCCGCATGGCCCTTCGCATGCTCGGCCCTACCCAGGGGGCAATTGTCGTCTACTTCTTCGTGGCGCTCGTTCTCGCCGTGTCATTTGGATGGAGCCTGGCCAGAGAGCAAGTGTACTACTTCGTGGTCCCGGGGCAGCCCGAACGGGTTGTCCTGCGCATCTACGGGGACTCGATCATCCTTGCGCCCTTCGACCGGCACACCCGGCAAATTCTGCCGGAATACACCGTGCTGCGTCGGACCATCGGGGCTATCACGCTGCGCGAGGAGCGCATCGGGCCACTTACGGTGGCGCGCTGAATTCCGCCCCTCGCGCGTGCCGCGTCGATTTTCACCTATAATGGGCGCGGAGGGGTGCAGGGAACCTGGCTATCCGGGCGGTCTTGAAAACCGCTGGGCTTAACGGCCCGTGTGGGTTCGAATCCCACCCCCTCCGCCAAAACGGCGTATCGGCCCGAAGGGTCGGTGCGGCGTTTTGGTTTGGGAAAGGGATTTGAACCCACAAGGGCGAGGGGGGTGCGGGGGAGCGTGAGCTCCCACCAGGTGGTAAAGGGGGCAGCGAGCGCTCTGCGAAATTTCAAGAAGAACCGATATGGCTCGCGAGCGATCCGGGGGACCTAGTCCCCCGGAGGAGGGAGCTGCAAACTCCGATCCCTTTAGGGCTTTACAGGCCCGCAGGAGTCGCGGCGACCGACCCGTGGGGGTTCGAATCCCACCCCCTCCGCCATTCGACTCGCCCGCCTCGTGGCGGGCTCGCTCATGGCCTTCGGCCCTCACTTCGGGCGAGTCGAAGGGCGTCTTGGGTGAACTTTTGTCAGTCAGGGAAGGTCGATCAAGACTTTATTCCCCTCCACGTGTACTGGAAAGGTCGCCACCGGCCGACGCGCGGGAGGCCCAACCACCTCGCCGTTGGTGATATTGAAAATACTGCCGTGCCAGGGGCACGTGACCCGGTTCCCCTCGACTGCCCCTTCGCCAAGCGGTCCGCCCATGTGGGTGCAACGATTGTCCAGGGCGTGGAACGTGCCCCCCAGGTTAAAGAGCGCCAGCGTTTTGCCCCCCGCCTGCACGACCTTCCCCGTGCCCACCGGCACATCGCTAACTTCGGCCACCTTCACCGTCGCCATCGTCCTGCTCCTTTCGTGTCTCATGCCTCGGCAGTTAGCTTGCCCTGGATCTTGGCAAACCTCCTGCAAACGGAATGGGAGCTAGCAGGGAACTGGGAGGAACTAGATGGAGGAGCGAGCAGACTGGAGGATGTGCTTATCTTAGCGGGCGCGCCGGCGCAGCAACGAGTTCGCGGTGAGAAGAGTGCCCAGCGTCAGCACGACGATGATCGAGGCCAGGGCGTTGAGCTTCGGAGTGACGCCAAACTTGACCAATGACCAGATGTACATGGGCAGCGTGCTCTCTGGACCAATGGTGAAGAAGGTGACGATGAACTCATCGAAGGTGAGCGTGAAGGTGATCAATGCGCCTGCCAGCACGCCGGGCAGGATGAGAGGAAACGTGACGTGCCAGAAGGTCCGCCACGGCGTCGCGCCGAGGTCCATCGCGGCCGCTTCCAGTTGCTGGTTGAATCCATACAGGCGCGAGGCCACCACCAGGACGACGAATGGCCCCGCCAGGACGATCTGCCCGGCGATGACGGTGTTCAACGACAGCGTCAGGTTGAGGACTGGGACGAACAAGATCAACAGGGCAATGCCCGTGAGGATCCCCGGGATGACGATCGGCAGCAGCAAGAAGAGGTTGACCATACGCTTCATCCGGAAGCCGGTCCGCACCAGCGGAAAGGCCGCGGCCGTCCCCACCAGGGTGGCGCCCACAGTCGTGACCACGGTGACGACGATGCTGTTCCGCACCGCGCCCAGCAGGACAAAGTCCTCGCGCAACTCCCGGTACCAGCTCAGCGTGAAATGCTGGAGCGGGAACGTGATCACCGCAGAACTATTGAACGAAAAGACAATCAGCACAGCGATGGGCAGATAGAGGAAGACAAACCCCAGCAGTCCGTACAGTGTGAGCAGGAGGCGCGGCAGGCGCAGCGCCCACCGCGGTGACCGGCGGGGAAACCTCTCAGGCGACATAGAGGCGCTCCAGGTCCACGGAGCGGCGCAGCCCAAGCAGGAGCATCAGCACGAACGTGGCCATGACGAACGCGATGGCGGCCCCAAAGCCGAACTCGAGCGCGTGGATCTGATTGACGAGCAGATTGGTGATCAGCACCCCGCTCATGCCGCCAACTAACGTCGGAGTCACGTACTCCCCCAGGATTGGGATGAAGACAAAGACGATCGAGGCATAGACGCCGGGGAGCGTCTGCGGGAGGACGATCCGCAGAAATGTCTGCACCGGGGTCGCCCCCAGATCCATCGCCGCGAGCACCAGCGACCGATCCATCTTCTCGAGCGACGCGTAGATGGCCAGCACAGTATAGGGGATGTACAGGTACACGAAGACGACGATCTCAGAAAAAACGTTGAAGAGGAGAAAGCTCAGGGGCTGATCGGTGACCCCGAAGAAGCGCAGTGCTTCGTTGATCAACCCGCGGTCCCCCAGGATCGCCGTCCAGGCGTAGACACGCAGCAGGTAACTCGTCCAGAACGGCATGATCACCAAAGTCAGCAACACACTTTGCCATCGGCGCGAGGCGTTGGCAATAAAGTACGCAAACGGGTAGCCGACCAGGAGACACGCGGCGGTGGCCACCACCGCGATGACGATCGTCTTCACCAGGATGCGAAGATAGATCCCCTCGGACGTGAACACCTTGACGTAGTGCGCCACCGTCCACCGGCCCACCAGCCCCAACAGTTCCTCCGAAAACCGAAAGCTGAACAGGGCCATGAAGACCATGGGAATGACAAAGAGGACGACATCGATCGTGGCAAGAGGAAGAAGCCCCCAGAGCAGGCGCGGGATCGCACGCCCGACTCTGGGGGAAATATGGACAGCGACGTTGGATGCGGCTCTCACCTCAGCGCGCAATCGCCTCGTTGAACGCGTCGATGTACATCTTGAGGCCCTCGCCCGGAGGCGGCCCTTTCAGGATCATCCGCAACGCCACATCGGGTTGATCGTACCCGGTGGCATGCACGAGATCGGCGTACTTCGGATCCTGCTGCAGGATCTTCATCGCTTTCTCGTTCGCCAGGGCCCGAAGCTGTTTCTGGAAGTTCAGGACCACATACTTGGCTTGATTCTTGTGATCCAGCCAGGCCATGGCGGCATCCCGGTGGGCCGCGTTCTTGACCACCATCTCGCCATCGAGGAAGCCCACATACCCTTCCTTCGGGTAGACCGGTTTCACCAGCGGGCCGCCGGCTTGCTTCACGCGATAGTCGAGCCCGGTGTGCGCGTTGGCAATGATCCACGCCGATCCGTTCACGAAATACTGAACGAACTGGTTGGACTGCTCGACGAAGGTCAGAATGTTTGGCTTCAGGCGGATCAGAGCCTCCTTGGCCGCCTTGACCTCCGACGCGGTCATCTGGTACGGCTTCTTTGCCCCCGAGACCAGTCCCATCTGCGCCATGATGTCGACGGGCGTCTTCTCCATGACGATGCGGCGGCGGTACTTGGGATCGAACAACGCTTCGTAGGAGTCGAACGGCGTCACGTACCGCGGGTCATAGTACGGAATGATGGGCGCCCATGACCAGGGGAACATGATGGACCGGGTACCGACCTTCCAGAACGAAATCTCGCGGAAGACCGGGAACAACTCCTTCGCCGACGTGAACTGACTCAGGTCAAGCGGATCCACGAGCCCGGATTGATAATACCGGGGGCCCCACAGCGCGTCGCCGCTGACCACATCGATCTGCCGCCCCCCGACAAGTTTCGTTTTCGCATAGGCATCGGCGTTCTCATCGAAGAGTGAGGTGTTGACCTTGACCCCGGTGGTGGCCACAAAGTCCTTCAATTCTGGCTCATCGAAGTGGTCGTCCCAGACCAGGATGTTCAGCGGGCCCGGCAATGCCGCGGCCGACGCGGTCCCGCCGCCCAGCGTCCGCAGCACCGATGATGCGGCCATGACACCGATACCTAAGCGGGCGCACGTCCTGAAAAATTCCCGGCGCGTCAACTGCCCTTCGCGCAACTCCTGAGCAAGCGACTGGACAGCCGTATGCCCATCCTTCATGGCGATCCCTCCTCTACAAGGATCAGACTCCCCTCGCTCTTCCACACCACATGGATCTCCTCACCGATGGCCGGCGTCCCAACTGATGCGCCACCGGCGGCCATGAGCGCGGTCATCTCCGTCCCGTCAGTCACCCGCACGACCACCTGCGTGTGGGTGCCCAAGTACGATGCCTTGAGGACCTGCCCGGGAATGGCGTTGGTCCCCGGATCAGGGTGCCCGGCAATCGTGGCCTGCTCCGGCCGAATCACGACGCTGACCCGGTCGCCGGGGCGGAGGCCATCGGGGCACACCGCGGTGATCGAGGGTCCAGCGTCGAGCCGGACGCGGCCCGCGCGGCTCTCCACCGTTTCGATCGTCCCGTCCAGGACGTTGGCACCCACAAACTCGGCCACAAACCGCGATGCCGGGTGCTCGTAGATCATCTGCGGTGTGCCAACCTGAATCACACGGCCCTGGTTCATCACGGCGATCCGGTCGGACATGGTCATGGCCTCTTCCTGATCGTGGGTCACATACACAAACGTGATATTCACCCCGCGCTGGATACGGGCGAGTTCAATCCGCATCTGCTTGCGGAGCTTGAGGTCCAGTGCGCCCAACGGTTCATCAAGCAGCAGCACGGCGGGGTGATTGACTAGCGCCCGGGCCAGGGCGACGCGCTGCTGCTGCCCGCCGCTTAATTGAGAGGGACGGCGGCGACCAAAGTCCGGCAGCGAGATGAGTTCGAGCATCTCGTCGATCCGCCGGGCTCGTTCATCTGGGGCAACGCCTCGCATCCGCAGACCGAAGTCAATGTTGGCGGCGACCGTCATGTGGGGGAACAGTGCATAGCTTTGAAACACCGTGTTGACCGGGCGGTGGTATGGAGGAATCCCCACGACGGATTGACCCTGAATCACGATGTCGCCGCCGTCGGGTTCGACGAAACCGCCAATCAGGTTCAGCGTCGTTGTCTTTCCACATCCGCTGGGGCCGAGTAGAGAGAAGAACTCACCCTCGTGAATCGCGAGGCTGACGTCACGCAATGCCGCAACATTGCCGTAGCGCTTCGTCACGCGGCGCAACTCGACCACCGCGCTGCGGGACGCGAGGCGCGGGACTCCTTCGTGCGGGATGATCTCAGCCACCACGATCCGTTCGCCCCCGCACCCATTCACCACAGCGCGAGAGCGCCCCTTTCGAAAACACTGGCGCCCGCCGCACCTGGACGGTACGGCGGGCGGCCAAGTACTCCAACGTTAGCGGTTGAGGTCTGCCATCGCTTCGTCCACTGATTTGTATGTCCTTGTCTGATTGAGCTTCTGCCTGGCCGTCCTCCGGTCGGCCTCAGAGACGTCCGACATGGAGTTGCAGGCGTCCAGGATGGCCTTCCCGGTGGCCGGCCACTTGATGTGCTCCTTGAGATGGGTCTGCGTTTCCCTGCTCCACATGTACTTCATGATCCCTATCACCTCCGCGGTCCATCATAGCACTCCTCTGACGCAGGAGGTGGCCGCGCCGGGGATGGAGAATCCGGAATGCAGCAACAAGGGGAGGTGGCGGAGATGGCCAAGAAAAAGAAGAAGAAGATGAAGATGTAGGTTTGCAACAAGCACGGGTGTCGGCGGCGCGGCGATCAGAGTGGTCGCCGCGCTCGTTCTTTCTCCATGTACCAAGACTCCGTAACAGATCCAATACTTTGTGATCACTGGCGCGGCCGAGGCGGGTGGAGGCCCTGCTTGCGGCGACAGTAACTAGATTGCCTTGGATCCATCCGTCCTTTCTCCGGTCCCTCATGCGTCGTATACTGAGACGTTGAAGCCCACCGCAAGGCACAGGCGGCAAGACCTGGAGGAGGCCCATGGCGCTTCCTGAGTTTCGCAACGAACCATTCACCGATTTTTCTGCCGATGCGGGCCGCACGGCGATGCAAGAGGCGCTGCGCACGGTCGCCGCACAGATCGGCAAAGAGTTCCCCCTGATCATCGGCGGCCAGCGTGTCACTACGAAAGACAAATTCAACTCCTACAACCCCTCGCAAAAAGACGAGGTCGTGGCCGTCTGCCAGAAGGCGGCGGCCGAGCAGGTCCGCGCGGCGGTCGCGGCGGCGGAGCAGGCGTTTGCCTCCTGGTCGCGCGGACCCGCCGAAGAGCGTGTGGCGATCCTGCTGCGGGCGGCCGACTGGCTGCGCAGGCGGAAGTTTGCGGCCGCAGCCTGGCAGGTCTATGAGGTCGGCAAGAACTGGGCGGAGGCGGACGCCGACGTCGCGGAGACCATCGACCACCTTGAGTTCTTCGCCCGCGAGGCCCTCCGCTACGCGCGCGGTCAGGTGATGGCTCCCCACGCGCAGGAGTTCAGCGACTACAGCTACCTCCCGCTGGGGGTCGTGGCGGTGATCCCCCCGTGGAATTTCCCGCTGGCCATTCCCGTGGGCATGGCGTCGGCCGCGATTGCAGCGGGGAACACGGTGGTGATGAAACCCAGCTCGGACTCGCCGGCCAACGCCTACGTCTTTCTGGAGGCGCTGGAGGCGGCGGGGCTGCCGCCAGGAGTGCTCAACATCATCACCGGGTCCGGCGGCACCGTCGGTGATCCCCTGGTCCAGCACCCGCGGGTACGCATGGTCGCGTTCACCGGGAGCAAGGACGTCGGCCTCCGGCTGTACGAACAGACGGCGAAGGTGCAGCCCGGGCAGCGCTGGCTGAAGCGCTGTATCGCCGAGATGGGCGGCAAGAACGCGGTGCTCATCGATGAGGAGGCGGATCTGGAGGACGCGGTCTCCGCCGCAGTGGTTTCGGGGTACGGCTTTCAGGGACAGAAATGCTCGGCGGGCTCGCGACTGGTCGCGACCGCGCCTATATATAAGGAAGTCGTGGAGGCATTCGTGGAAAAGGTACGGGCCCTTGAACAGGGGGCGGCCAAAGACAATTACTTCTGCGGCCCGGTCATCAACGAGAACGCCAGGAAGAAGATCCTGGAATACGTCCAGATCGGCAAGGCCGAGGGCCGCCTGGTGGCGGGCGGAGAGCCCGGTGACGGCTCCGGCCACTACGTACAGCCGACGGTATTCGTCGACGTGCCCCCTACTGCCCGCATTGCCCAGGAGGAGATCTTCGGACCGGTCGTGGCGGTGATCAAGGCCAAAGATTTCACCGACGCGCTGGCCATTGCCAACGGCACGGAGTATGGGCTCACCGGCTCCGTGTTCACGCGCAATCCCGAGAAGCTCGCCCTGGCCCGCCGCGACTTCTTCTGCGGGAATCTGTACCTCAACCGCAAGTCCACCGGCGCGCTCGTGGGCGTGCACCCGTTCGGCGGGTTCAACATGAGCGGGACGGACGCGAAGGTCGGCGGGCCCGATTACCTGCTGTCCTTCCTGCAGCCGAAAGTCACGGCGATCAAATACCGGTAACAGCGGGAAAATACACACCAGCACGGGGCGCGGGTGGTGAGATGAGCGCAGCGCTGGACGGCATAGATGTGCGCGGGCCGATGCTGGAGCGCTTCGAGGACGTGCTCACGCCCGAGGCCCTGGCCTTCGTGGCCCATCTGCACCGGGAGTTCAATCCGATACGGGAACGCTTACTGCAGGCGCGGCGAGAGCGCCAGGCCGAGATCGACGGCGGCACGATGCCCGACTTTCTGCCTCAGACCCGCCACATCCGCGAGAGCGAGTGGACGGTCGCGTCCTTGCCGCACGATCTCGCCGACCGCAAGGTGGAGATCACCGGCCCCACCGACAGGAAGATGATCATCAACGCCCTCAACTCGGGCGCCAGTGTCTATATGGCCGACTTCGAGGACGCGAACACACCAACGTGGAGCAACATGGTCGGCGGCCAGGTGAACCTGATTGATGCGGTCGATGGAACGATCACCTTCACCAGCCCAGACGGGAAGACGTATCGCCTGGGGGAACGGCTGGCCACCCTGCTGGTGCGCCCACGCGGATGGCATCTGCCGGAACGGCACCTCCAGGTCGACGGGCAGGCGGTGGCCGGCGCGTTCTTCGACTTCGGGCTCTACGTTTTTCATAATGCCCGCCGCCTGCTGGCCAAGCGGTCCGGTCCCTACTTCTACCTTCCGAAACTGGAGAGCCATCTGGAAGCCAGACTTTGGAACGACGTGTTTGCATTCGCGGAAGACGCCCTCGATCTGCGCAGTGGGACGATCAAAGGCACGGTGCTGGTAGAGACGATCCTGGCCGCCTTCGAGATGGACGAGATCCTCTATGAGCTGCGCGATCACGCCGGCGGTCTCAACGCGGGGCGATGGGACTACATCTTCAGCATCATCAAGAAGTTCGCCCACCGTCCTGACTTCATCTTCCCCGACCGCGCCCAGATCACGATGACCGTCCCGTTCATGCGGGCCTACACGCAGCTCCTGGTCCGGACCTGCCATCGGCGAGGCGCGCACGCCCTGGGCGGGATGGCGGCGTTCATCCCCAGCCGCCGGGACGCGACGGTCAACGAGACGGCCATCGCCAAGGTGCGCGAGGACAAGGTGTTGGAAGCTGGCGACGGGTTCGACGGCACCTGGGTCGCCCACCCTGACCTGGTGCCGGTGGCGATGGAGGTCTTCACCAACGCCCTCGGCGAGCGGCCGAACCAGCTGACGAAGCAGCGCCCGGATGCGCAGGTGACAGCCGAGGACCTGCTCGCCATCCACGTCCCGGGCGGCAGCGTGAGCGAAGCCGGCCTGCGCAATAACATCAGCGTGGCTCTGCAGTACCTGGAGTCCTGGTTACGGGGCACCGGCGCGGTGGGAATCTTCAACCTTATGGAAGACGCGGCCACGGCGGAGATCGCCCGGGCGCAGGTATGGCAGTGGGTCCACTACCAGGCGGCGCTCCGGGACGGCCCGCAGATCACGCGCGGGTTGGTGGGGCGATGGGAAGAGGAGGAGCTGGCCAGAATCCAGGACGCGCTGGGGGCGGCGGCCTTCGACCGGTTGGATTTCGCGGGGGCGCGCGCACTCTTTGACACGGTGGCGCTGAACCAGGAGTTCGTCGAGTTCCTCACGCTACCAGGCTACGCGCGGCTGGACTAGCCTAACTCACCAGGCATGTGCGGCGAGCTACTCCGCGACCACCCAGCGCCGCCGGACCGGCTCCAGCGCGCGCCGCACGGCCTGCATCGCCGGGACGCCGAGCAGCAACAGGATCATCTCGCTGGCGAGCAACCCCGGAAACAGCAAGGCATAGCGCAGCTTCAACAAAACCGACAAGAGCAGTGACACCGCAGCCGCAATGACGAACGCATAGAGCGCGGCGCCTGCCGCCGGCGCCCGGCGGCCCACCACGCGGCACAATGAGGCGCCGACGAGGTTAGCCGTGGGCATGAAAATGAGCTCCCAGGGACCGGAAAACGGGCTGGTCAGATTACCGAGAAAGTTGCCGATCACGAACGCTGGAATCAGATGAGGTTCCCAGATCACCAGCGGTTTGAGGATCTCCGCCACCCGCAACTGCAGCGGACCGTAACTCAATGGATTGAGGACCATCGTCACGGCGGCATACAGTGCGGCGACGACGCCGATCTCCGCCAGCACGGCCACGGGCCTCAATCGCATGAGGCTGGCTATGCGTTCTCCAGATGCGGATATCGGACGCGGCAGACCGTATGAATGCCGCCGCGGATCTTGTAGTCCAGGCTGATCTCCATCCACTTCGGCTCCACGGTAGTGACCAGGTCATCCAGCATGCGCGTGACGGCGTGCTCCTGGTAGATGCCGACGTTGCGATAGGACAGCAGATAGTACTTCAGCGAGCGCAGCTCCAGGATCTTGCCGCCGGGCAGATAGCGGATCTTCACCGTGCCGAAGTCCGGCAGCCCGGACCAGGGGCAGACGGCCGTGAACTCATCGGTCTCGATGTCGACGGCGACGTCCCGTCCAGGATACTCGTACGGGAACGTCTCCAGCGCCGCCGTGTCGATGGCGTCATACCCGGCGATATCAAACCGTCGATCTGGAACCGGCGGCGTCTCCACGATCCGAGCCATGTCGCATCCCTCCGCGCACAGTATACCATCGCCGTCAGCAAACACGCGCCGGCGACTTGTCCTGTCCCGTACGAACGCGACAGTCACATGGTGCGAACAACGCCAATGCCGCAATCACGTTCGTACGGGACCTGTTGACAACAGGCGGGCCGCACTCGTACGATGAATTCGTCCATTGGCAATGGAGGTGCTGGATGACGTACATTATCGCGGAGCCGTGCATCAATACCAAGGACCGCTCGTGCGTGGAAGTCTGTCCCGTGGACTGCATCTATGAATACGTCGAGGAAGTCGGCGCGTTCGTCGTCCCCGATCCATCCACCGGCGCCGGCGTGGACAAGCAGGTCATCCCGCGCGGCGAGGCCACGCACGTGCCTCCGGAGACAGGCATCACCAAAGAGCAGTTGAAATCGATGCTGTTCATCCATCCGGAAGAGTGCATCGACTGCGGCGCATGCGAATCGGTGTGCCCGGTGACCGCGATCTTCCCTGAGGCCAGCGTGCCAGAGCAGTGGCAAGAGTACATCAAGCTCAACTACGCGGCATTCGGGATTAAGAAGTAGTCGACCGCCCATCGACCAGTTCGAGGCCGGCCGGGGCCCGCGGCCGGTCTTCTTCATCTCTCGTGCGTCTGGCCTCTCGTCACAACGGGAATCAACCATCTGGGCGAGGGCAATGGCTCCAGCTGGCGGGTAAGGTAGAGAAGGCATCCAGACCGTGGCCAATGACGCACAGTTTCACAAGGTCCGCTGGCACGTGACGGCCAAAAGCCTGGGGGTCTCTCTGCCTCCGGGCTATCACCTGCTGGAAGCCCCGTTGCAGCTCTTCCTTTACTATGGCGATCAGGAGATCGCACGCTTCGCGCCCGGCACCGACCCCAAAGTCATCCAGCAGGAGGCTGCAGCCAACGCAGGCACCCGGCAGCCGCAGCACGGGCCGGCTGCAGGGGCCGTCGAAGATCCCATCACTGCGCTGCCGTGGTCGGTCTCGCTTCGCGGCGAGGCGGTCATGCTCGCGGGAACCAGCGATCTGCATGTGATCGTCGTGCACCTGGACGGTTTGGACACCCTGATGGATGTGTACGGCTACAAAGCCGCGCACTCGGTCCTCCGGCAGATCTCCCGCCGCATGGCCCGGCTGATGGACACCCGTGACCGGTTCACCAGGCACAGCGGGGACAAGCTGCTGATCTTCACGGTCCGGCCGCTGGACGAAATCCGAACGCTCGTGGAGATGATTCACCAGCAGGTCCAGGCCGCCAGCCTGGAAAGCGACGGCGACCGGCTGCCGCACAGCCGCATCGGCGTGGCCACGGTCGATCGGTTGACCGATCCCAACGCCGCGCCGGCCGTCATCGACGCCGTCGTCATTTCCGCGGAGGTGGCGTCCACCGGCGCTTCGGACGCTGCTGGGCAGATCCCGACTTCCCCCGAGCCTGCCGTCCCCGTCCCGCATAAGTTCCAGGCCGGAGGGGCAGATGAGCCCGCTCCGGCGGCGGAGCCCGAACCCGTGGCGGAACTTGAGCCCGCAGCAGTGGAACGTGAATCCGAGGAGGCGGTCATACCTCCGGTCCCACCCTCAGCACCTCGCCGGGAGCTCGAAACCGAACCGGTTGCTGCTGATGATGAGGATATGCCTCTTGGGCTGCCCGCCGAGGATGAAGAGACCGACGAGCCAGTCTACAGACTCCCCGCCAACGAGACGATGGCGCCGTCGCCGGAACCACCGCTGGCCGCGGATGACGAAGAAACGGCCGCTGACACTGAGGAACCTCCTGCGGGAGAAGAGATCGCCCCGCCAGCGCCTGCCGTGCCGGTTTCCACGACCGACGGAGCGGGGCGGATCCGGTTCAAGGGCGCCAGCCTCGATGTATCAGGCCTGGTGGCCACGGCGACGGTCAAGCTGGTACACGGGGATCGCGAGGTCGTCGGTCGTGCCGTCGGCCGCAACGCGCAGGAGCGCCGCCTCTTTCTGGCGGCGGAGGCCGCGGCAAGGGCGGTGACGGAATTCTTGCCTCAGGGCTACGGTATCGTCGTGCACGACATCCAGCCGGCTCCGCCGGAGGTGGGAAAGGCCCTGTGGGCGGTGGTGTTGTTCTTGACGCCGACCGGGGAAGAGTCCCTGCTGGGCATTGCGCCGATCGACGACATGGCATTCGAAGCCGCCAGCAAGGCGGTACTCAATGCGGTGAACCGCCGCGTGGGCCTGCTGTTGGGCTCTCCGGCATAGCCCATGGGGACGTTGTTGACGCGAGCGTCTGGGTAAAAAGAAAGTCACATGCGGTTGCAGGACCCCAGCCGAGGTCTGCTGAAATTGGCCCAACTGGAGAGGCTGGGAATCATCATCTGAATGCAAGGGGGGAGGAAGAGTGGCGCGAAAGCGAAAGGCAAAGGGGAAGGCGAAGAAAGGGAGAAAGACGGCCCGCAAGGCGACAAAGCGAACGGCGCGCAAGACCACTCGGCGCCAGAGCGCTCCCAAGCCCATGGAGATGCCGGGGCAGTCGCCGATGCAGACGCCGTCGCAGCCGTGGACTCCTTCCGGCGAGAGCTGGATGCCAAATCAGTAGGACTGGTCCGTTCGCCTCTTTTGGGTGAGGATCCCGATGCCGGGGTCCTCACATTTTTCCGGCGCCGTGTGCTCCCTGCGTCCATTCTGGGTGACTACGCGTTCGTTACACCGGGCAAGAATAATGCTACCAGTCGACCATCACACCGGACCAAGGGGGAAAGACCAATGAGAGGACTCATCGCAGGAGCAATCGTGCTCGCCTTGATCGCCTTCGTCACCGGCGCGGCCACAGCCGAGAGCAGCGCGGACGCGGCGAAGAAGCAGCTGCAGACGGCGATGTTCCACGCGGGGGAACTGGCTCAACGCGGCAACGTGGCCGCCACGTCGTTGATGCACCTGCAGCACGTCATGAACTGCCTGGAGGGCCCCGGTGGCAAGAACTTCCGGTCCGCCGTCGGCAACCCATGTCAGGGACAGGGCGGCGGAGCCATCGTTGACCTGAAGGCTGCCGTCGAAGCGGGTGCCAACGGCGCAGCCAGGGCGGCACGGCATACCAGAGCTGCGCACGACATGACCGCCAACGTCCTAGGATACGTGAAGGGGGGCGCCGCCTTTACCGAAGTCGACGCCATTCAGCCCTGGGCAAAGCAAATCGCGGCACAACTCAAATTAGCGGTGGACGCGCTGCGATAACGAAGGCACTGTCGTTCGTCTGAGCAGAGACGGGGGCAATCCCCCGTCTCTGTATTTTCATCAGGACTGTCGAACGCAGAACACAGAACGCAGCAGGCAGAAAACACCAATTACTCTTGGTACGCTCTGGAGGCCGGCACCTCGGTCCCTCACGCCCGGTGGAAGGGACGGCGACACAGAGCGGGAATCAACAGTCTCACCGGTATGCAACGCAAGGCAGGTCGGGGGTGACGGGCGTGGGGCTGCGGGGAACGTCCGGCAAAGCCGGTTTGCTCAAGAACGTTCAGCTTTTTCAGGGGCTCTCCGAGCGACAGCTCCAGCAGATCGCCCGTCTGGCCGATGAGATGGACGTGCCGGCGGGAAAGGTGCTGGCCCGCGCCGGGGAGACAGGTCATGAGATGTTTGTCATCGTGGAAGGCCAGGCGAGCGTCACAACCAGCCAGAGGCGCACCCTGCAACTCGGGGCAGGCGACTTCTTCGGGGAGATGAGTTTGCTCGACGGCGGTCCTCGCTCCGCGACAGTGGAAGCCGCCACGCCGATGCGCCTGCTGGTCATCGGTCAGCGGGAGTTCTTCTCACTGCTGGCCGAGGCCCCGCTCATCTCCAAGGGCATCATGCGAACGCTCTCCCAGCGTCTGCGCAAGGCTGACGCCGCGTTCTCGACGTGCACTTGACTACTGACCGAACAGCGTCTTCGCTTCCCTGGCGAACGCCGTGACCAGCCGCACGACCTGCTCGAAATCATCCAACCACATCAGGCTGACCGGCGAGTGGATGTAGCGGACCGGGATGGAGACGACGCCGGCCAGCACTCCCGCCCGGCTGGTCTGAATGGCGCCGGCGTCGGTGCCGCCGAAGAGGGGCAGCTTGAGCTGGTACCGGATCTCATGCCGCTGCGCCAGGGCCTCTAGCGCGCGCACCATGCGCTGGCTGACGATCGAGGACTGGTCCGCAAGTGTGATGGCTGCGCCCTTGCCCACACCGGCGGGTTGTCGAGGCGGGGCCACACCCGGGACGTCGGCAGCGACCGTGGCCTCCACTGCCAGCGCCACCTGAGGATCGATTTGAAACGCGGCCGTGCGGGCCCCGCGCAGGCCGGTCTCCTCGCTGACCGCGAAGTTCATGACCAGGGTAGCTTCCGGCGTGGTCCCGGCCAGCTCCTCCAGCACCTTCACCAGCACGGCGCAACCGGCGCGGTCGTCAAACGCCTTCCCCAGGACCCACCCTTCGCGGACCACTTCGAACGAATGCCCCAGGACCACCGGGTCGCCGACGCGGATGCCCAGGCCGGCGGCCTGGTCCGCCGACGACGCCCCCACGTCGATAAACAACGACTCCAGCGGAATAGGCTTGTCCCGCTCTTCGCTCTTGAGGATATGCGGCGGCTGGCTCCCGATCACGCCCCGCACCTTGCGGCCGTCGCGGGTGCGGACCATGACCGCCTGCGCCGGGAGGATCCGCGTGTCCCACCCGCCCAGGGTCGCGAAATGGAGAAATCCCCTCTCGTCGACATAATTGACGATCAGACCGATCTCATCGAGGTGCGCATCCAGCATCACGGTAAACCCCGACCCGCCCCGCCGCGTGACCAGGAGGTTCCCGAGTACGTCGGTGCGGATCTCGTCGGCGTACGGCTGCACCAGCGTCCGCAGCGTCTCCCGGGCCTCGTCTTCAAAACCGGTCACCCCAAACGCATCCGACAGCGTCTGCAACAGCCGCAGCGTCTCCACGCCACCATCACTCCTGTCACCCCGCGAAATGCCACGACCATTTCCCGGGGACCCCGACTCTCCTGCGTGACGTGTGCTTTTCTCCTGGTCGCCCGCGCGTCCCTGTTGTTCGGATCTTGTTCCGCCCAGAGGCGGCCGTTACACTGACCCTATGGCCGTAGAGTCATCCACGCGCTGCCCACAGTGCGGCACCAGCAACCCGCCGCAGGCGCAGTTTTGCATGCAGTGCGGGACTCTCCTGCAGGGAACCGGCGCGGCTGAACGCCGTGTCGTCACCGTGTTGTTCGCCGACCTCGTAGGCTCGACCCGGCTGACCAAGCAGCTGGATCCCGAGCCGATGCGCACGCTGATCGCCCGCTTCTTTGCGGCGATGCGCGAGGAGATCGCCCGGTATGGCGGGACGATCGAAAAATTCATCGGCGATGCGGTGATGGCTGTCTTCGGGATGCCGGCGGCGCACGAGGACGACCCGGAGCGGGCGTTGCGGGCGGCCCTGGCCATGCAGCGCCGGATGGTCAGCCTGAACGCGGATCTGGAGACCGACCTGCACCTCCGCATCGCCATCGCCACGGGCGAAGTCGTCGCCGACCTGCTGGCGGCCGCGGCCGGACAGTTCATGGTCACCGGCGAGGTCGTCAACTTCGCCGCGCGCCTGCAGACCCAGGCCCCCCCAGACGGGATCGTGATGGACGAACGCACATGCGAGGCCACGCGCCACGCCATCGCCTACGAGATGCTGCCGCTGGTGGAAAGCGCGGAGTTTGGGGCGCGGCCCAGGTTCCGCGTCATCGGCCTCACCAACAAGCCCCCCACGAGGCGGCTCCAGGCGGAGATGATCGGCCGCGACGAGGAGATGCAGTTTCTGCAGGCACTGTATCGCCGCGTGGTGGAGGGCCGGCACCCGCACCTGGTCACGGTGATCGCCGCGGCCGGCATCGGCAAAACCCGGCTGGTGGAGGAGTTTCTGCAGCGCCTTACGCATCACGACCCGCCTCCCCATGTCCTGCGCGGCCGCTGTCCCGCCTACGGCGAAGGGCTGACGTACTGGCCGCTGCTGGAGATGTTGAAGCAGGAGTGCGACATCACGGATTACGATCCCGTTCCCGTCGCCGGGCAGAAGCTGCACGACGCCGTCCTGCGCGTCTGCGAACCGGTGCTGGGACGCGACGAGAGCGAGATGGTCGCGGACGACCTGGCCACCATGGCGGGCACGGAGATCCCGCGGGATTACAACACGCTGTGGAAGACCAGGCTGGCCCGTCTCAAGACGCTGGCGGAGGGCCGTCCCGTGGCGGTCCGGGATCCCAGCGTAGGCAGCGAGACGCGCCACAGCAGTGAGGTGGTGCTGCATGCGCTGCGCGGTTTTCTGTATGCCAGGGCCCGCAACGAACCACTGGTCCTCGTCTTTGAGGACCTGCATTGGGCAGAACAGAGCCTGCTGGAATTGCTGGAACGGCTCACCGCGCGCGGTGGTGAGGCCCCGCTGCTCATCCTCTGCCTGGCCCGGCCGGATCTGTTGGAACGGTATCCCACCTGGGGCATGCGGGGGCGTGAGCACACGGCGCTGACGCTGTCACCGCTGTCGCCGGCTCACAGCTCGCGGCTGATCACCGGGGCCCTGCGCGGGGCCGTCCTGCCGGCGGACGTCCGTGATGCGGTGCTCGCGCGCGCGGAGGGCAATCCGTTTTTCTTGGGTGAGATCATCAGCCGGCTGATTGACGAAGGCAGCCTGGTGCATGAAGGCGGGAAGTGGAAATGGGTGTCCCAGTCATTAGACATCCGCATTCCCGATACCATCCAGGCGCTGCTGCTGTCCCGGCTGGACCTGCTCTCACCGCTGGAAAAGCGAGTGATCCAGGACGCTTCGGTGGTCGGCCGGACTTTCTGGCCCGGGGCGATCAGCGCCATTGATTCCCTGGCTCCCGGCGAGACGGCGGCGGCGCTGACCCGGCTGACCGAGCGCGATCTGGTCGAGGAACGACCGGCTTCCTCGCTGGCCGGCGAGCCTGAGTTTGCGTTCAACCACGCCCTGATCCGCGAAGTGGCCTACTCCACGCTGCCCAAGGCCGCCCGGAGTGACCACCACCGCCGGCTGGCCACCTGGCTTCAGGAGCGTGCGGTCGACCACGGCGAGGAGTTCCTGGAGATCCTCGCCCATCACCGTGAGCACGCCTGGCGGTATCGCTTCGAAACGGGCGAGCGCGCAGACGACCTGGCACGTGATGCGATTGACGCGCTGCGGCGTGCCGCCAGCCGGGCCACGGCGCTGGGCACCCTGCCTGAGGCGCGCCGTCTGTACGAACGGGCGCTGACGATCGTGCGCAGTGCCGGACTGCATGCCGACGCGACGCTGTACGCCGAGCTGCTGACCGATCACTCTGACGTGGTCAAGTGGATGTCCGCCCCGGCGACGGTGTTTGCCAGCACGGAAACTGTGCTGCAGCTGGCGCAGCACATCGGCCGCGATGACCTGCTGGCCCGCGCCTGGTTGAACAGGGCATTCGCCGAGTATGACAAGAACAATCTGCAGACCGCGGAGTCCGCACTGTACAACGCCCGGGAGTTGTTCGAACGGCTAGCCGACCGGCAGGGGGAAGCGGAAGCGTATGAGCTGCTGGGCATCATCACCCACTCTCTGCGCGGCCGGCTGTCCAAAGCCCAGACGGCATACCGCAAGGCGCTGCAGCTCTATGAGGCCATGGGCGAAGGCAAGGGAGCCGCGCGCACCACGGCGTTCCTGGGCCGTGCGTTGCTGGATGCCGGTGAACTGGCGCAGGCGAAATCTCTGCTCCTGAACGCCCTGGGGCTGGCGCGCACGCATCACGAGCGCATCAGCGAAGCGCGGAGCCTCATCGCCCTGGCCATCGTCGAGCACCTGGCCGGCGACCCCATCGCGTGCGTGAGCAACTTCACCGGTGCGATCGCTATCTGGCAGCAACTCGGCGACGGCGTTGGGGAGGCGTATACGCACCGCCACCTCGGGATGCACCTGCTGCGGCGCGGCAAGGTGGACGAGGCTGAGCGAGAGATTCAAACTGCCCGCCAGCTGCTCCACGAGCACGGCACAGTGGAGGACTCTCCATTCCTCCTGCGGAGCCTGGCTGAAATCTACCTCGCCAGGGGGGATCTCGCGCGGGCCGCCGAGTATGCGGAACGGGCAGTGACCACGCTGGAAGCAGCGGAAGATGAGGTTCCGCAGGCGACCCATCGGGTGACCCTGGGGCGCGTCCGCGCGGCACAAGGCCGTGCGGAAGAAGCCGAAACACTGTTCACGCAAGGCCTGGAGATCCTCGCGGGGCAAAACCAGGAGTATCGCTTCGACCTGGCGGTGTCCCTGCTGAAGTACGGCGAGGCGCTTCAGCTCATGCAGTCGCCGCGGCGCGCGCAGGAGGTCCTGCAGCAGGCACGCTCGCTGTTCGCCCAGATCGGCGCATCGAACTTCGTCCGAGAAGCGGACGCCAAACTCGAACTTGTAAGAGCGTAGATCAAACTACACAATCCACACAATCTACACAACCTACACAATTACCTACAGTGCAATCCGTGACGGGTTACTTGCGCATGTGATTGTGTAGATTGTGTAGGTCGTGCAGGTCGTGTAGCTTTAGATTCGCTTCCAATCCCAAAGTATCTCTTTCGCCGCGTTATGCCCCGGGGCGCCCATGACCCCGCCGCCGGGATGAGCCCCCGCTCCGCACAGATATAATCCGGCCACCGGCGTACGATAGCGAGCCCAGCCGGGAACCGGTCG
>Ga0209469_1000194_pt1 | contig 38603 bp, 35 predicted proteins | sample GraSoiAngelo_123_FD_185880 | JGI IMG/M metagenome (GOLD analysis project Ga0209469, IMG submission 185880) | Grasslands soil microbial communities from the Angelo Coastal Reserve, California, USA - 14_0927_02_40cm (SPAdes) (version 2) | ecosystem: Environmental > Terrestrial > Soil > Grasslands ... | reverse complement strand
ACACCAACTGGGGGAACAGATCCTGGGGCAGGTGAACCTGCACCTGCAGGCGCAGGGGGTGCGAATCACGACGGGCACGATCGTGGACGCGACCATCCTGCACGCACCCACTTCGACCAAGAACCGGGAGCAGCAGCGCGATCCGGAGATGCACCAGACGAAGAAGGGCAAACAATGGTACTTCGGGATGAAGGCGCACGTGGGAGTAGATAGCAAGACGAAGATCATCCACACGGCGGTGGCGACGGCGGCCAACGTAGCCGATTCGGCGGTGCTGCCCGATCTATTGCACGGCGAGGAAACGCGGGTGTGGGGCGATCAGGCGTATCGCGGACAGACGGAAGTGATCCGGGAGTGCGCGCCGCAAGCTCGGGACTGCACCCATCGGCGCTACCGCTACAAGGATGGTGTTGACGAAGTGGAGCGGGCGAAGAACCGGAGCAAGTCGAGGGTGCGCTCGAAGGTGGAGCACGTGTTTGCGGTGATGAAGCTATCGGCAGTTGTCCACAGTTGTCACGACCCTATCCTCCCGTATGCCATGAAACAGTAACGGATCGAAGACGTGCTCAGTGGGTAATGCCTGGATTATGCGCACTTCAGGGTACGCGGTAAATGGGTTTGCGAATCACACCCTTCCCTACAATCACACCCTGTCCCTACAAAGGTGCCCGACACTCCCTTATCTGACGATAGCTAACAGCCAGCTTCGACCCGCACCTGAGTGCATTGCCCAGAAACTGGGAAGGTTCATCATCGATAATTCCGTACACGATCGCGCGTTTGTCGTCGCAGTGCTGCACGCGTATCCACAGCGACAGTGCGACGGCAGCCGTTCCCGAAAAGAGTTCAACCCGGAGGAAATCGCCCTGGCTATATGTCGGCGCAGATTGCTTGCCGCACGACGGTTTGCTCAGTTTTGCCACGTTATGCTCTCCCTTTGCAGCTTCCGTCTATGCATAAAACTGAAGTCAGCATTGTCTCTGCGATCTATCGAAGCCAACTGTTTATCTTGCCAGTTCTCTTGCTGTAACGGTTATAGAGTTTTTTAGGTCACCATTGCGAACCGAGGAGGTTTCATGCTCCGCAGCGTGGGAGGTCCACACTTCTTGATATCACTGCAGGTTCGTGCTTTCGAAAGATATATACAAACAATGTTTTTCTTGTTTGCTGGATTTCTTTGTTTTTGTGCCCAAACACGCGGACAGGACGTCCATATTATTCCTGGAGCAAAACCCTCGGACCACAGGTAAGGAGTTCCACTTCGATAAAGTCCTCACGCCCGAGCAGGCTGCTGAAAAACTACTGCCCTTCTACAAGGCGATCATGCACGGTGAATGATGTGTTCTCCACAATATAAGTGTCATCCAGTCCTTCTATACGCAATCAAGCAGCAGTGTTCGTCATCCGCGATGAGATCTCGCAGGGGATCGGCAGAAAGTTTGGTCTCGCCGGTACCACTCAAACCAAAAAGCAGCGAAGAACGACCGGATTGTTTATCCGCAGTGGCAGAGCAGTGCATGGGCAGTATGTTTCCCGGGGCGCAAAGTAATTCGCCACTGCCTTTCTTCATCTCACCGGCGTATTCGGGAGGTTAGTTTGCGAGCCCTAACTCATCGCACCCGGAAGCAGATGCCAATCTAGAAGATTTTGGGCATAGCGGCTATGAGTATTGCTAGTTGACGATCCAGTGCCTGCACCCCTAACCTGCGAACACCGCAAAACCAGCCCTGCGAAGGGTGCCGTCTCTAAAATTGAACTAAGTTCAGGAGTAGACAAATGACACAGCAGGACGAAAAGAAATGGCGGGAGTTGTGCAATCAAGCCATCGCTGAGAATGATCCCAATAAGCTCCTACATGCATGGCTGGCGGCGAATCGCATTATGGAGCAAGAAGCGAGCACCACTCGTGCCCGCCCTCGGATGAAATCATTACTGAAAGATCGTGAAGCGAGTAGACGGCCATCACGGTGATGCGTTGCGCCGCTGATCGTCCTGAGACCCGACGACTCAACCCTGGCACTCGTGGGCAATCTCCGAATCGACCATGGCACCAAGTATTCGGTGCAAAAGCCGCCCATGAAATCGGCCATCGCGCCGGGCTGACCCATTAAGCCATCTTACGCGACTGGCTGCTAGGTGAAGCTGAAATTCTCGGAGAGCAGAGGCAACGGCTGCCAGCGACGTAACCGACCTACGCAGCACGTCCGACCAAGGGCTGCCTGAGTCGTCTGAATATTATGCACGACGTTTTTCGGGTTGTGTAGTGGAGAAGGGGTTGCAAGATGGAGAACAAAGCAATTGATTCTTTGAGCGATTGGGCGCTGGTCGCACCTAAAGCTTTCTTTGAAGCGCAACAATTGTTTGCGACTTTTTTCGACTCCTCAACGGTTGGCCTTGGCATATTCGACAGCCAGTTGCGTTTCCAAGCTGTCAACAATGCTCTCGCCGCAGTGAACGGCCTACCAGCCAGGGCCCACGTGGGCAAAACTGCACGAGAGGTTCTAGGAAATTTTAATGGCTTGGAACTTGCTCTCCAGCATGTCTTGGTAACCGGAGAACCTGCTTTCGGCCTGCAACTCTCCGGACACATGCCCAACCGCGCAGAAGTGGTTCATTGGATCGGAAACTACTTCCCCATAAAAGACAACTTGGGCAACGTAAGGCAGATCGGGGCAGTTGTGACGGAGGTCAGCAAACAAAAAACTCTGGAACAGTCATTAGACAAACTCACCAACCGACTGCTTGAGATCAGAGATGATGAGCAACTGAGGATTGCCCGCGAACTGCATGACTCGCTTGGTCAATATCATGTTGGGCTCAAACTGAGTCTCGATACCTTGCATCGCAAGAAGTTGGCCTCAGACCAGAGAGCTCAGATTCTCGCCGAATGCACGCAATTGTTGGATAGATGTATATCTGAAACCCGCACCATTTCTTATCTCCTGCACCCGCCTTTGCTGAACGAGGCAGGCTTTGCATCCGCTGCTCGCTGGTATGTAGACGGTTTTGCACAGCGCAGCAGAATCAAAGTCAATCTGTATTTACCACCCGATTCTGCCCGACTACCACAACGCGTGGAGATGGCGCTCTTTCGGGTCTTGCAGGAGAGCCTGACTAACGTTCACCGCCACGCCAATACTTCAGCCGTCGACATCCATTTGGAACGCAACATCGAGGCCGTTGCTATGGAGGTAAAGGATTACGGCCGAGGTATCCCCCCCGAAGAGCTGCAGCGGTTGCAAGAGCCAAGTAGCATTGGGAGTGTAGGACTAGCGGGCATGCGGGAACGGGTGCACGAACTCGCGGGTCGGTTGGACATTCGATCCGATCACTGTGGAACGGTTGTGAGCGTTACGATTCCCGTTCCTTGCACTGAGAGAAGATGCATCAGGTCCGAGCGCAAGATTTAGATTTACCGTTGTAAGTTTGCCTAACGGCCAGATCGCGAATATGAGGCTGGAAACACTTTCAGTTCGGGACAGGTTCTTGTTCCATCCGGTGGTTGGCTTGCGCCATGACACAACCCCAGTCCAGTTGCGCTCATTCAGCGCTGGGGTCCGCACCCTGCTGAGTGAGCACGCCAGTGTCGATTCATTGTCCGTGCGTGTCCGATTTGTGCGTTTCGGTGCTTCTTCCGTTGACGTGGACATTTTCGCCTACGTGTTTGCCCATGACGGGAACAATTTTCTCGAGATTCAGGAAGAGTTGCTCTACGGCATCATGGATATTGTTGAGAAGGCAGGAGCGGCGATTGCGTTGCCGTCGCAGAGCCTATATCTAGCAACCGACAAGTCAGACAAAATAACCCAAGCGACTCCTGATTACAGCGAACGAAGCAAAGGTGACGCGCTCCATTAACTACGCCAAGTCCTCGCCGGCCCGCGGGTGGATGCTTACAACACTATTGTCAAAGGTGTCAGGACGAAGCAATTCGCGAGAGTCTATAGCAGGATCAGTCATCTCCAATCGCAATTTCCAAAACAAGACCGTCTCGGAAATGTCGGCGCGGACAACGCAAACGATAAAGGTCTGCTAGAAGTGACAGTTGTCAGTAGCGGCCTGAATTCCTATTCTGGGCTAGTAATCCGCAATATCAGCTTGATGCTGGAGAGAGGTTCGTAAGTGTCAGAGCTCTTGGCCACCAGAGCCAGAGTCCTCATGGGCGACTCCCCCCTTAGATTGTGGCACGCCCTTGCGGAATCTCGACACGGAAAAAGATGAGGGATCGCAAGAGGCCAAATCGGCTTAGAAGGAGGCAGCTGATGTTCCGCCGCGTCACAGGCGTGATTGGAGCCGCACTAATACTGATCACATCGACATACGTTCGGACCCAGGAAACGACACCCACACCGCCAGCCGATACGCAAAAGACGGACACGCAAGAAAAGAAGGAGGAACGGTCCACCGGGTTGCCGGAGAAGGTGAAGTGGAAGTTCAATTTTGATGCTGCCTGGGGCACGTTCGGCTTCGGAAATTCCCTCTACACCGATGTGAGACCAGATCCCTCCGGCAATCTCAGCGAAAACTGGTTCGAGGGTTTCATTAAGCCGGCGCTTTCCGCTAGCTTCGCCTTGGGAAACAGCGAACTCTATGGAAAGGTCAGTGGCGTGGGTGAACGAACTTACGGAGCGCCTCCATCACTCGTAGGAGAGAGCGCCTCTTCCTTCAAACAGGAAGACGTGTACATCGGCTGGCGCTCGGGAAAGTCCCTGGGTAGCTCGGAAAACCTCCTGGACTTCACCTTTGGCCGTGCACCGTACACGATTGGGCACGGCTTATTGGTATGGGATGGCACGGGCGAAGGCGTCAGCCGAGGTGGATTCTGGAGTAATGCTCGTAAGGCGTGGAAATACGCCGGAATCGCCCGGCTCAAACCGAAGAATCACACAATTGAAGGATTTTATCTCGACCGCGATGACGTCCCGGAGAGCAATACGGGAACTCGTATGGCTGGCGTGAACTACGAGTACGCTGCCGGGAAAAACTCGACTTTTGGCGCAACGTATCTTAAGGCCTTCGCCCACGCGAGCGTCCTACCTGATCGCGACGGGATGAATCTATTTACCGCACGCGCCTACACAGCACCTATTCCTAAGCTATCCGATCTCTCATTCGAATTGGAATATGCATACGAGGAGAACCACAAGCGCATGCACTCAACCGCATGGAATGTACTCGGTGCATATCAACTCAGCAAAGTACCATGGAAACCCAAATTTTCCTACCGCTACGCATTCTTCGAGGGGGATAACCCCAATACACCTGAGAACGAGGCCTTCGACTCGTTGTATCCCGGTTTTTATGACTGGGGCACGTGGTGGCAAGGTGAGATCGGTGGCGAGTACTTCCTGGCCAACTCCAATAACATCTCGCACCAGGCGCGCATCCACATGTCGCCCACCCCAAAGCTGGGATGGGGTGTGATGGGCTACTGGTTCCATATTGACCAGCCGCGCACGTTTGGACCGGGTGCTACATCTTCAGACGCTGCTTTCGAATTCGACACCTACGCCGACTGGAAGTTTTACAAGAACTTCACCCTGACCCTCGTCGGAGCATTCGCGAATCCACACAAGGCCGTGCAACAGGCTTACAACCGGACGAGCACTTTTTCTTACGGGATGGTGTACATTGCCTACTCTTTCTGAACAGGTCGCCGGTACCACCACAGAGATCACGACCGACACTGTCGGATCGACTGAACACACCGCACGTAGCGCTGCGCGCACATCGCGAACCAGGATCAAAACACCCACGATTCCCATTCCTTTCCACAAGTTGCTTAAGGTCGTCGTGATCGTCGACGTCGAGAGTGCCCAGATCCGGCAACTCCTCGATCGGATCAGTGCAGAGAACTTCAAGGTCGAAACGAGCCCCACCTTCGACCGAGATGTCACCGAGGACGCCGCTGTCGGTGCATACATCGCAATGGTCGATGGCGACCGTCTCGATCGCGCTCGTTCCCTGGTACGCGCCGTCCGCGCTGCCGGGTTCCAAACGCCTTTGTGGGGTCTGGCGGACTCGCACCGCATCTCCGACATCAGCAGCTTCGATTTTCTCGGCGAGGTCACGGGCTACATCTATTTGGGACAGCAAACACCCGCCTTCTACGCCAAGCAGGTGATCGCCAGTCTGATCGACTATGGAATGGGGCTGTTGCCCCCATTCTTTGGCGGGCTGATGGCCTACGATGCCGAGGCCAATATCGCCTTCGACTGTCCGGGCCATCAAGGTGGTCAGTTCTATCGGAAGTCTCCCGCGGGTCAGCTCTTCTTCAAACACTTCGGCGAGAGCATTTTTCGAAATGACCTCTGTAATGCCGACGTGGGGCTCGGGGACTTGCTCATTCACGAAGGGCCCGCCGCTGAGGCCCAGCGCCACGCTGCCCAAGTATTCGGCGCCGATAAAACCTACTTCGTCTTGAACGGTACGAGCACTTCCAACAAGGTTGTCACAAACGCGGTGCTCAAACGGGGCGATCTGGTCCTCTTTGACCGAAACAATCACAAATCCCTGCATCATGGCGCTCTAATCCAGGCTGGCGCAATCCCGATTTTTCTTCCCACCGCGCGCAATCCTTTCGGCATGATCGGCGCTGTCGATTGGGACGCTTGGGACGAAGATCACCTTCGCCAGCAGATCCGCAAGAATCCGCTCGTGAAGGACCCACAACGTTACAAGGCAGAGCGACCCTTTCGGCTCGCATGCATCCAGCTCGCGACGTATGACGGAACCATCTACAACGTCAAGAAGGTGTTGGAGCAAATCGGACACCTCTGTGAGTACGTGCTCTGGGATGAGGCGTGGATTGGGTACAACGCCTTCCATCCGCTGTTCAAGGACCACAGCCCAATGCGCCTGGAGAACCTCGGCGCGGAGATGCCGGGACTCTTCTCCACGCAATCAGTCCACAAGCAGGGCGCCGGCTTTTCCCAGGCTTCACAGATCCACAAACGAGACGAACATATCCGCGGCCAGCGACGCTTCATCGAGCACAAACGGTTCAACGACGCGTTTCTGATGCATGCGTCGACTTCCCCCTTTTATCCCTTGTTTGCGTCATTGGATGTGAATGCGAAGGTCCATGAGGGAAAACCGGGGGAGATGCTCTGGGATCGTTGCATTGAACTCGGCATTGAGACCCGCAAGAAACTTCGTGAGTTGGGACGTCACTATGCACAGGTTGGCCAAAACAGTGAGGAGAAGTGGTTCTTTGATCCTTTCGTTCCCGACGTGGTGACAATTCGTGGATCGCAATTCACGCGAGATGTCACAGACATTCCCTGGGAGGATCTTCCGACCGACGTGCTCAAGCGCGAGCAGCAGTGTTGGAACTTCAATCCACAGAGCAAGTGGCACGGTTACTCGGGATTTGCCGACGGTTACGCGATGGTCGATCCCAACAAACTTACGCTGTTGACTCCCGGCATCGACCGCCGGACCGGTGAATACTCGGGGTTCGGGGTTCCCGCCACAGTGGTGGCCAACTACCTACGAGATCAACATATCGTTAATGAGAAGTGCGACCTGAACAGCATTTTGTTTCTGATGACCCCCGCCGAAGACGAAAGCAAACTCAACACCCTGATCGCCAAGCTTGTGAAGTTCAAGGATTTCTGGGATCGCGATGCAACATTCGCCGAAGTCCTGCCGAGTCTATATGCCGCACATCATGATCGCTACGCAGGCTACACGCTGAGAAAGCTCTGCAATGAAATGCACGGGGTCTACCGAGATGCAGGCATAAAGGAACTACAGCGGCTCTGTTTCCGCGACTCGAGTTTCCCTGAGATCGCGATGACCCCACAGGACGCCAGTCAGGCGCTGGTCGCAAATGAAGTGGATTACGTGCCCCTCGAACATATCAAGGGTCGTGTGCAGGCAACACTAGCCCTAATCTATCCGCCCGGTATCGGTGTCGTGCTCCCTGGCGAGCGGTGGGACGACAAGGCTCAGCCGATGCTCGACTACTTCCTCGCTTTCCAGGAGTCGTTCAATCGCTTTCCAGGCTTCAACTATGAAGTGCAGGGAGTCTTCCAGGAACGTGTGGACGGAAAGATCAAGTTCTTTACATATGTCGTCCGCCAGTGATGCCGCACAGCAATGGGCAAGCTGTGAGAGTCCGCAAGACAAACGAAGGACTCGTAGGCAGAAAGCGAGGGAGAGTATGGAACCAAAGAAAAAGATGACCCTGATGCAGCTGACAGTGATCGTCGCTGTGAACATGATGGGCTCGGGAATCATCATGCTACCCGCAAATATGGCCAAAGTTGGCGCCATCTCGCTGCTTTCGTGGGGAGTGACGGCATTAGGTTCGATGGCGATCGCCTACGGTTTCGCACAGGCCGGACTATTTAATCAGAGGCCCGGGGGCATGTCGGCGTACGCAGAGGACGCTCACGGGAAGGCCGGCTTTTTCATGACCTTCTATCTCTACTTCTTCTCATTGGCGATCGGGAACGTCGCGATCGCGATCTCCGCAGTGGGATACCTCGCGACATTCTTCCCTCGGCTATCATCGACGCCGGTTGCTACCTGTATCGGGGTGATCGGTCTGGTCTGGTTGACGACGGTCGCCAACTTCGGAGGCCCTCGCGTGACTGGGCGGATCGGGTCGGTGACGGTGTGGGGAGTGATCCTTCCCGTCGGTCTTCTTTCGATCATCGGTTGGTTCTGGTTCAGCGGCCACACCTTCGCGGCTGCCTGGAATCCTCAAGGCATAGGAATCGCAAAAGGATTGGGCTCTAGCGTCGCGCTCACCTTATGGGCTTTCCTCGGCATGGAATCAGCAGCGCAGAACTCGAGCGCTGTGGAAGACCCGAAGAAGAACGTCCCCCTTGCCTGCATGCTGGGCACCCTTGGTGCTGCGTTTGTATACATCCTGTCGACCACAGTGATTCAGGGCATTGTGCCCAACGCTGAACTGACGAAGTCGACAGGCCCGTTCGGCTTGGCCTTCGCCAAGATGTTCAACCCGACGGTCGGATCAATCGTCATGGCGTTGGCTGTGATGGCCTGTTTGGGCTCGCTTCTGGGGTGGCAGTTCACGATCTCACAAACCGCAAAGTCGGCAGCGGACGACCGGATGTTCCCCTCCATTTTCTCGAGAGTGAACAGCATGGGCGCTCCTGTAGCGGGAATGATCGTCATGGGAGTCGTCCAATGCGTGATGGCTCTGTCCACGATCTCACCAAACCTCAATGATCAGTTCAATGTTCTTGTGAACCTCGCGGTTGTCACCAACGTGGTTCCATACATCCTCGCGCTATCTGGCTTGATGGTGATGATGCAAAACGCTCATGTACCCGAAAGGGTGTATCGGAGGAACACGGTAGTGGCTACGGTCGCAATGCTCTACAGCGTCTATGCCATTTTCGCTTCCGGTAAAGACGCGGTACTCGGAGGCATGATCGTGATGGGAATTGGCTACATGATCTACGGGTTCATCGCACACCGCTTTGCATCAGAGATGCCGGTCGCTATGAAACAGGTTCAGGCCGCATAGCCGCGGAAGGCTATCGCGAAAGGAGACACTATGCAACTTTTACCATTGCAGAAACTGGACGGATGTCGATTGTGGATTGCGACCCTCGGACTTGCCCTGTTTGCGCCTGCATTCCTGATGTCGGCCGATAAGACCCAAGCGCCAGCCGATACATTGGCTCGAGTGCGGCAGACTGGTACCTTCAGGCTCGGTTATTACGCCGATGCGGGCCCGTTCTCGTACCAAGATGAAACGGGCAAGCCAGCGGGTTATGCAATCTCGTTATGTCAGCAGATTGCCAAGGACCTCAAGAATGAGATCGGCCTCCCAAACCTGGATGTCGAGTTTGTTCTGGTGACTGGCGCAGATCGCTTCGATGCAGTAAGGCAGGGTAAAGTCGATCTGCTTTGTGGACCCTCTGTGGAAACGTTTGCTCGGCGAAGCCAAGTCTCGTTCTCAATCCCGATCTTCCCGGCTGGTTTGGCGGCGCTAGTCCGTGCGGATGCTCCTGCCCAGATCCGAGATGTCCTGTCAGGGCATGAACCGCCCTATCGACCACTGTGGCGTGGGTCTATTGGACTGGCCTTGCAGAATCGCACTTTTTCAGCTGTTACAAACACGACGGCGCTGAACTGGCTGACCGGCAAGCTTGATGAATTCAAGATTGATGCCAAAGTCGTTCCAGTCGAGAGCCACGATCAAGGCGTCCAGCGAGTGCTCAATCGAAGTTCGGACGTTCTGTTCGGAGAGCGCTCCATTCTTCTGGACGCAAAGAAGCGTAACCCGGCAGGGGGAGACTTGATTGTTCTCGATCGTCTGTTCACATACGAACCGCTCGCACTTGCGCTCGCGCGTGGTAGCGAAGATCTTCGGTTGCTCGTAGACAAATCCTTGAGCAGCCTCAGCCGATCCGGAGAAACCCAGAACCTTTACAAGAGATTCTTTGGAGAACCCGACGAGAATGCGCTCACATTTTTCCGAATGAACACAATTGCGGACTAAAGCCCATGGTTTGCTGCTTTCTAGCTGGGTGAGTGCATTCATGTACGTCAGACAGGAGGTATCGTATGCACGAATTTGGTGTCCATTCCGAGGTCGGCAAGCTGCGCACAGTCATGGTCTGCCGTCCTGGCCTAGCACATCAGCGTCTGACGCCAGGCAATTGCCATGACCTGCTCTTCGACGATGTGATCTGGGTTCAAGAAGCACAGAAGGACCACTACGACTTCGTCCTGAAGATGCAGGAGCGCGGCGTCGAGGTTCTGGAATTCCATGGTCTGCTCGCCGAGACACTGGAGAACAAGGAAGCCCGAGAATTCATCCTCGACCGTCGTGTGACCCCGAATTCGGTTGGTGCCGGGACGGCCGAGGCAATCAGGCCATGGCTGGACGAAATGCCTTCTAAGAAGCTCGCAGAGCACCTGATAGGTGGATTTGCGATCTCTGAGTTACCCGATATTGAGGTCAAGTCGATGCTCGCGGAGGCATTCGGTGGTACCGAATTTCTTTTGCCCCCAGTCCCCAACACGCTATTCCAACGGGACCCATCCTGCTGGATCTACAACGGTGTCACTTGCAATCCGATGTTCTGGCCCGCGCGAAAACCCGAGTCATTGCTCCAGAGGGCGGTCTACAAATTCCATCCAATGTTCAAGGGTGGAGACTTCCGCATCTGGTGGGGAGACTCGGACGAAGATCACGGCAGCGCGACTATGGAGGGCGGTGATGTCATGCCGGTGGGGAAAGGCATCGTCCTCATTGGGATGGGAGAGCGCACGACTCGTCATGCGGTGATGCAGGTCGCCCAGGAACTCTTCAGACAGAAGGCCGCAACGCGCGTCGTCGCTTGCTTGATGCCAAGAAGCCGCGCCGCGATGCATCTGGATACGGTATTTAGCTTCTGCGACCGCGATGTGGTCACAATCTTTCGCGAAGTTGTAGATCAGATCCGCTGCTACAACGTGTATCCAATCGACGACCAAGGGGGGTACGAGGTTTGTAAAGACAGCAAGACGCTCCTCGACGTGGTCAAAGAAGGTCTCGGACTTAGCAAGCTTCGCGTGGTTGAGACTGGAGGCAACGCTTACCAGGCCGAGCGTGAGCAGTGGGATGACGGGAACAACGTCGTGGCGCTCCAACCGGGCGTGGTCGTGGCCTATGACCGCAATACCTACACAAATACGCTCCTCAGAAAAGCTGGTGTCGAAGTCGTTACAGTCCGTGGTGCCGAACTCGGTCGCGGACGCGGTGGCGGCCATTGCATGACCTGTCCAATATGGCGCGAGCCGGCGTACTGATCGGAGAAACCTAGAAATGACCGATTTCACCTGCTAGGAGACCAATCCATGAGTTTTAACATGCGCAATCGTTCTCTTCTTACCGTTCAGGATTACACGCAACGGGAGTTTCGCTATCTGCTCGATCTCGCCCGCGACCTCAAACGCGCGAAGTACGCCCGGACCGAGCAGAAGCATCTAAGTGACAAAGAGATCTGTCTCATCTTCGAGAAGACCTCCACACGCACGCGATGTGCGTTTGAAGTCGCGTGCTACGACCAGGGGGCAAACGTAACCTACCTCGATCCGGCCGGGTCGCAGATCGGCCACAAGGAGTCGTTCAAGGACACGGCCCGAGTGCTGGGCCGGATGTTCGATGCTATCGAGTACCGCGGGGCATCGCAATGTGGGGTTGAGCAGCTCGCTGCCCACGCCGGTGTGCCTGTGTACAACGGGCTCACCGACGAGTATCACCCCACCCAGATGCTTGCGGACATCATGACCATGCGCGAACACAGCGACAGGCCGATCTCCGAGATCCGTTACTGCTATATCGGCGATACGCGATCCAACATGGGTCATTCACTGATGATCGCCGGCTGCCTGGTGGGAATGGACGTGCGGATCTGCGGTCCGAAGTCACTGTGGCCCTCAGATGAGTATCAGAAGATCGCGCGCGAGCTTCAGGCCAAGAACGGCGGGAAGTTGACCATCATCGATGATCCCACAATCGCCGTGAAGGGGGTGGATTTCATTCACACCGACGTTTGGGTATCCATGGGTGAAGCAAAGGAAATCTGGAAGAAACGGATTGAGCTGCTCAAGCCATACCAGGTGAACATGGAACTGATGAAAGCGACCGGCAATCCTCACGTGCGATTTATGCATTGTCTGCCTGCGTTTCACGATACGGAAACTACTCTCGGCAAACAAATCGCGGAAGCCTACGGGATGACCAACGGGGTAGAAGTAACCAATGAAGTCTTCGAATCCGAGATGAACATCGCGTTCGAGCAGGCTGAAAATCGACTGCACACTATCAAAGCGTTGCTCGTAGCGACGCTGGGAGACTGAAGCCATGCGCATCGTGGTTGCTCTGGGCGGCAATGCATTGCTGAAACGCGGCGAACCGATGAACGCGGACGTGCAGCGCGCTAACGTCAAGATTGCTGCGCAAGCGCTTGCACCGGTCGCCGTAAAACATCAACTGGTCATCAGCCACGGCAACGGACCACAGGTCGGACTGCTTGCGCTCCAAGGAGCAGCTTACGGGGCTGTCGAGGCTTACCCCCTGGACGTGCTCGGAGCCGAAACCGAAGGCATGATCGGCTACATGATTGAACAGGAACTCGGCAATCTGCTCCCGTTCGAAGTCCCTTTCGCGACACTTCTGACAATGGTCGAGGTGAATGCCGACGACCCTGGTTTCAAGAATCCCACGAAGTTCGTCGGACCGATATACGAGAAGCCGGAAGCCGACCGCATCGCAGCCGAGAAAGGCTGGTTGTTCAAGCCGGATGGCCCCAAGTGGCGACGCGTGGTGCCGTCGCCGGTCCCGCAACGCATATTCGAAATCCGCCCGGTCAAGTGGCTCCTCGATCACGGCACGATCGTGATCTGCGCCGGCGGAGGAGGCATCCCGACCATGTATGAGCCGGGCGCAGATCGCAAACTTGCTGGAGTCGAGGCCGTCATCGACAAGGATCTCTGCTCCGAGCTTCTTGCGCGTGAGCTCAATGCTGATCTGCTGGTCATGCTGACCGACGCCAGTGCGGTTTATGTGGACTGGGGCAAGCCGACGCAGCGCGCCATTCGGCGCACATCGCCGGAGGCACTCGCCGGAGTTACTTTTGCGGCGGGTTCGATGGGGCCGAAAGTAGAGGCAGCATGCCGATTTGCGGCGGCAACTGGCAAGCTGGCAGCGATCGGCGCGTTGCAGGACTTAAACCGAATCATTGCCGGAGAAGCAGGAACCACGGTGTGCCCGTCCGGCGGTGGTGTATGCCGAAAAACAAGTGGCTGATACGGCGCAATCCGGCTCAGCAGCAGCTTAGGGCTCCTACCATTTGCACCGGGATTCTGGTAAGAACCCGGCGCACTCGAGCAACGGCAGGAGATCCTAGCCGCCTGCAGCTCAGAGGAGGCCGTTTATCAGAACTAGCGGAGGGACACTATGATCGAGCGCCGCGCGAAGAGAATCCATTTCAAAACCCTGATTGTAGACGACGAACTCGGCCAGTCCACCGCCGGGGGCCGTGCGTTACGTGCACTGATCGAGGAACTTGCTACTTGGGAGATCGAGGTTGTTGAAGCCAAGTCGGCAGAAGATGGAATGTCGGTGATTGTGTCAGATGCCGCGCTCCACGGCATCCTGCTCGACTGGGATTTAGGGGACGAGAGTCCCAAGACCCACTCCAAGGCACTGGCGTTGGTCAAGCTCGTGCGCTCTCGCGACGAAAAAGTTCCGATCTTCTTGATGGCAGGACGGGAAGAAGCCTCTGAGATTCCGGTGAACGTAATGCAAATGGCAGACGAGTTCATCTGGAAGCTGGAGGACACAGCCGAGTTTATCGGCGGACGAATCCATGCTGCTATGGAGCGTTATCGTGACAATCTCTTGCCGCCTATGACGGCGGCATTGGCAAAATTCAGGTTCGTCCACGAGTACTCCTGGCATACACCTGGACACACGGGGGGCACGGCCTTCCTGAAGTCCCCTGTCGGTCGAGTGTTCTACGACTACTTCGGAGAAAATCTGCTGCGTTCAGACCTTTCCATCAGCGTGGGGGAATTAGGATCGCTGCTCGATCACACCGGACCAATCGGGGAGTCAGAAAGATATGCGGCTCGTGTTTTCGGTTCTCACCGCACCTACTGCGTCACCAACGGAACGTCAACTTCGAATCGCATTCTCTTCATGGCTGCAGTTTCGGACGGTCAGATTGCCCTGTGTGACAGGAACTGCCACAAGTCCATCGAGCATGGCCTAACAATGACAGGGGCCATTCCAAACTACCTTGTTCCCATGCGCAATCGATACGGGATCATCGGACCCATTGACCCTAACCGCATCACGCCTGGGGCTCTAGAGGCGAGCATCGCCTCTAATCCATTGGTGGCTACGTCGACGGAGAAGAAGCCCGTGTATTGCGTAATCACCAATTCTACTTACGACGGGCTGTGCTACAACGTCAAACGGCTCACCGAACTACTTGACCCGACGGTCGATCGCATTCATTTTGACGAAGCATGGTATGCCTATGCGCGGTTCAATCCTATATATCGGGAACGTTTTGGCATGCATGGAAGTCCCGCAGACCACAAGGGCCCAACGATTTTCACCACGCACTCTACTCATAAGTTGTTAGCAGCTCTCTCGCAGGCTTCGCTCCTGCACGTACGCGATGGGCGCAATCCCATTGATCATCCCCGCTTCAACGAATCATTCATGATGCATAGCTCAACGTCCCCACTCTATCCGATCATCGCCTCAAATGACGTCACAGCCGCGATGATGGATGGCCCCGGGGGTATTGCCCTCACAACAGAATCCATCCAAGAAGCAGTTGCATTTCGTCAGACGATTGGTCGAATCCGTAAAGACTTTGCGGCAAAGAAAGAGTGGTTCTTCGGAACCTGGAATGCTGATGAGGTCGTCGATACGAAGACTGGCAAGCGGATCTCTTTCGAGTTAGCCCCTCCGCAACTCCTGACAACGGAACCGAATTGTTGGGTGCTTCATCCGGGTGACAGTTGGCATGGATTCGAAGGGCTGGAGGATGGCTACTGCATGCTCGATCCAATTAAGGTATCGGTGGTGACTCCCGGGGTCGCGCTCGATGGCTCCTTGAAAGAACCAGGAATCCCGGCAAGCTTGCTTACTTCTTACCTCGGCAGACGCGGAATCCAAGTCGAGAAGACTACCGACTTCACCATCCTCTTTCTATTCTCAATCGGAATCACCAAGGGGAAATGGGGTACGTTGGTCAATGCTTTCCTCGATTTCAAACGCGACTACGATCTGAATGCACCACTCGCACAAGTCTTGCCCGCCTTGGTCCCCGCCAACCCTGAGCGCTACAGCAACCTCGGCCTGCGCGATCTTGCTGATGTGATGTTTGCTCAACTTCAGGAATCGAGGCAGACACACTGGCTTGCTGAAGCATTTTCAACCTTGCCAAAACCTCTAATGACACCTCGTCAAGCGTATCGTCAGCTTGTCTTGAATGAAGTCGAGAAAGTACCTTTGGACGGCTTGGCAGACCGCGTGGTCGCCACCGGAGTTGTCCCCTATCCTCCGGGCATTCCCATGCTCATGCCTGGTGAAAGTGCAGGAGCAGCTGATGGTCCATATCTCAGCTATCTGCGTGCCCTCCAGTCGTGGGATAAGCGCTTCCCCGGCTTCGGCCATGATACGCATGGCGTCGAGAACATTGGTGGTACGTATTACATCTACTGCTTGAAACAGGCTGAGCACGGGGTTCGCCTCTCAGATACAGCTATTGAGGTGATAGTGAGCGATGAGCACACCTGCCTTAGTGCGTGATAAAGTGACGAGCGCGCAAAAGAAAGCGCTCGGACTTGCAGCGTGCACGGCTCTCATCATGGGCAATATGGTGGGGTCGGGATTCTACGTGTCGCCTGCATCGCTGGCACCGTATGGTCTGCTGGCTATTGTGAGCTGGATCGTCATGGGTGTCGGGGCTGTCTGCCTGGGGTTGGTGTTCGCACGGCTCGCGCACTCCTATCCTGCGACGGGCGGCCCATACGCATACACCCGCGCTGCCTATGGCGACTTCGCGGGGTTTCTGGTTGCGTGGGGTTATTGGATCTCAATCTGGGCCTCACTCCCGGCGATTGCGGTCGCCTTTACTGGCTACCTCGCACAACTTGTGCCGGCGCTGAAGGAGAGTCGTCCTGTAATCGTGATGGTGACGATAGGCGTGATTTGGTTGGTTGTGCTGATTAACCTGCGCGGTGTTCGTGAAGCAGGCCTCTTCCAGTCGATTACAACTTTCACCAAGCTGATACCCTTTTTCGCGATTGCAACACTCGGACTCCTGTGGGTGCGGCCTCACAATCTTGCCGCGTTCAACCCTAGTGGGAAGCCGTTGTTCGAAGCCAGCGCCGCGGTGGCACCCCTCATCATGTTTGCTTATCTTGGCTTAGAGTCTGCCACAGTGCCGGCGGGCGATGTCCGAGATGCACAACGAACGATCCCGAGGGCGACCCTGCTTGGTATCTCTGCGGCGGCGTTGCTCTACGTGCTCGGCACCGTGACGGTGATGGGAGTGATTCCGCGTGAACAGCTCGCACACTCATCCTCGCCCTTTGCCGATGCCTCCTCCGCCATGTGGGGCCATTGGGCCGGGGGCTTAATTGCCGTCGGCGCATTGATCTCTTCGCTCGGTGCGCTTAACGGCTGGACGCTGCTTATGGGGCAAGTTCCCATGGCAGCGGCACAGGATGGACTACTGCCAATTTGGTTCGGAAGGCGCTCAGAACGTGGCGTGCCGGCAATCGCCATCCTGATCTCCGCCAGCCTGGCTACAGCTCTTCTTCTGGTCGAAGCCTCGGGCGGGAGTGGTTTCGTGGCTTTCTACAACTTCATTGTGAACCTGGCCACGATGGCAGCGGTAATACCCTATGCCTTCTGCGCGTTGGCTGGGGTAATGCTTCGACGTACGGACGTCGTGCCTACCGGAGGGACAAGGTCACCATTCAAGCTCGTAGAGATTGTCGCCTTTGCCTTCGCCATCTGGACCATTTATGGCTGTGGCGCGGAGGCCGTGTTGTATGGGCTTCTCCTCCTGCTGCTGGGTATCCCGCTCTACGTATGGATGCGAAGTCGAGGGGCCGAACTGCGAGCACCGATTGCTCGACAGGCTCAGCACGGTGGAACTGACTTCGCTCAAGCTTTACCCACAGGCATACCTGCGCCGAACCCACGCTAACGTTCACTCGGCAGCAAAGGCTGGCTTTTAAGCACCAAAGTAAGAGCAGGCTTGAGGACGATGCCTACGAGTGGTGCCGAGGTAATAATGTATTGCTCAGAAGTCCGATGGATCGGACTTTCTACCAATACATCGCCTGTGCGAAGCAGCGCCACGTCGCCGGAGACTTCGAGGACCGGTCCCTCTGGCGTTTCCTTCGGCGTCAGTACCAGCTTCTTGATTCGCTTCTGAATTTCCTGCCGTGCGAATTCAGGGTCGCTCGTCAGCGCATCGCAGAGGTCCTGACACTCTTGTCGTAAGAATTCTGCGATCTGCTCGTACGTGAATTTTGGCAGTTTCGACGCTGGCTTGGCGATCAGTAGCCGGTCGATTTCCGCCATGCGAGATTCCACCTTGGAAAGCTGCGCCGAAAGGACCGACAAACCTCGTATGTTGATCCCTCCTTGAGCGCACAAGAGATGATGCTTGCTCAATTGCTCACGAATGCTACAGATTACTCGAGAGTTTTCTGGCTCGCAGAGCGGACAAGCATGTCCCTTTTGTCACGGGTAGCCGCTCTCTGGTGCGCAGGTTCCCTTAAGACCTGAGAAGTCATACTGTGATCGACTTGTTTTGCCGCTCGCCGCTCCATCTTCTCGCCTACCGGCGGGAAATCACGAGGGAGTTCGTCTCTGGCGTGTACCGTCGTCATAAAATCCATCCAGACTGGCAGAGCAGCCATTGCTCCAGTTTCTGTGTTGCCTAAAGATTTGTTCTGGTCAAATCCGATCCAAACGCCACAGGTCATGGAAGGTGAAAAACCTATGAACCAGGCATCTGTGAAATCATTAGTGGTACCAGTCTTGCCCGCCACGGGGAATTTCATGCGACTCGCTGCGATTGCGGTCCCGTGCAATACCACGTCCCGAAGCATGGATGTCATGATACGAGCAGTATGTTTGCTTATAACATCCTGAACAGGAGGATTATTCTGCTCCAACACTCGCCCGTCATAGTCCGTTACCTTCACGATGTAGCTAGGAATGACGCGTATACCGTCATTAGGAAAAACAGTAAAAGCGGAGGTATGTTCCAGTAAAGTCAACTCCACTGCTCCCAATGCGACGGGCAGTAAAGCGGGTATGTGTACGCTGATACCGAAGCGGTGGGCGTAACCGACAACGGTTTGCATGCCTAAATGCGCTGCCAACTCCAGGGCGGGAACGTTCCTCGACTCAGCCAATGCATGTCGTAGATTGATGGTACCCTCGAACTTCCCGTCGTAATTGTGGGGGCTGTAAGGACCGGAAGCGGTCATGAATGTGACTGGGACATCGAGTATGGTATCCTCCGGCGTGGCTCCTTGGTCAATGGCCGCTGTGTAAACGTATGGCTTGAACGAAGACCCCACTTGGCGCAGCGCTTGCGTCGCGCGGTTAAATTTAGATTGGTTGAAATCACGACCTCCTACCAGGGCCTTGACCTGCCCACTCGCGCTGTCAATCGCCAACAACGCGCCCTGCACTCCAGAGTCCTCTTCCAAGCGGACACGCGCTGTTGAATCTGCACCGAAAGATATGACTTTTATATAGGCGATGTCTCCTGCGGATAGCAGTTGAGGTAGAACCCGTTTCGTCCAGGCAATATCGTTGGCACCAATGTTGGCCCTGTACCGTCCAAACCTCAACGACGCCGTTGACGGAGAAACCGACATTACCACAGCATGGAGGTAGGTTCCTGGCTCGATTGTCTGTCCCCATTCGGGCATGCTGTAGCTATCCAAGCTTGCGTCTACATCTTTCACATTTTGCAAGCGGACTCGCCATCCGTGACGGCGGTCGTACGCAGCGAGGCCATCTATCACTGCACTGTTGGCCGCTTTTTGCACGTCCATATTGAGAGTCGTGTAAACTTTCAACCCGGCTTCGTGAACTTGGTCGTTGCCGTATTTTTTCTCCAAGTATTGCCGAATCTCTTCGACAAAGTAGGGTGCGAGGGAATTCGGATTGTCTTGGATGTGAAGTCGTATTGGTTTCTGTTTGGCCGCAGCCGCGTCGGCTATGCTGATCTTGCCGGCTGCCAACATGGAATTGATAACCACATTGCGTCGCCGTAACGCTCGTTCCGGACTCTTGATAGGAGAGTAGTTGTTCGGGGCCTTGGGTAGGGCGGCGAGCAGAGCGGCTTCTTCCAGTGTGACCTCTCTCGCATGTTTGCCGAAGTAGAACTCTGCACCAGCTGCAAAACCATAAACACCATGGCCAAGATAGATTTGGTTAGCATAGAGGGTGAAAATCTGAGATTTGGTGAAATGCCGTTCGATCTGTACGGCCAGCATTATCTCGTGGAGCTTGCGACTGTAGGTGCGCACTGGAGACAGAAATAAATTACGCGCGAGTTGCATCGTCAAGGTGGACGCGCCTTGAACGTTCCCTCCGGATATGACATCGCGGTAGGCAGCGATCACCGTCCGCCAAACTTCGAATCCCGGGTGTTTCTCGAAGTCTTTGTCTTCGATTGAAAGGACTGCATCGTACAAGACCTTAGGATAATCCTCGTACCGCGCGATCGCCCTACGTTGCAGGGCGAATGACCCAAAGACGCGGCCTTCATCGTCATATAGGACCGTAGTGGAAATCGGACGATAGCGCTCGAGTTTCTGGGCCTGTGGAAGATTGACGAAATATACACACGCCAAGCCTGCCACCCCTCCTATCGTCGCTGAGGCAACGACCAACAAAACCAAAACGCCCCACCGGGGCAAGATTCGTTTGTCAGTATGTTGGAGCTTGCGCACGACTTGGTCCCCCTGCACTCCCGCTCTGTCTTTGGCGAGGCATGATCTGAAGGTTCTGAGCGAACAGTGCACTGATGCTACGTTTACGTTCGAAAGGAAAATACTGCCACTTGTGACAGTTGAGGCCACCAATTGGGGCGGGCATATAAAGGCAATAAGAGGACAAGGATAGTCGGCTTCCAGCGCCAGACGCCGATATCCAGAAGGCAGCCGATGGCGCCATTCGAATCCTGGGCACGAAAGAAACTGTCTTCGGACGGTGCCTCTCCGCCGCAGAACATGCCTGTCTATGTCCGGAACTAACTTGCGGGAAGTTGCAATTGCAAGGGGATTGGCCGCTGCAGGGCTTGAAGCCCGGCACTCAGGCGAATCACCGGGCCATCATGGTTGGATGAACTGGACTAGATAATCGTACCTGAGCCTAAAGATACAAGGTTTGACACGAAATGTTACTACAATCATCACATTCCGCATGCACCAACTGCTCGGATCGGTCCTACAGGGAGCTTCTGTCGCCTACTTGGAATACCCTGCCGAAGGGACCGCTGGCGTTCAGAACCGCACTCCGACCGTAATAGGTATTACCTGAGTGGCAACAAATTTGTTTCGAGCATAGTGATATCGAGATTCAACGTAGAACTTATATTGAGAATCAGGGAACCTGACGGTGAACCCTATACCTACATTCCCGCCCGGTGCCGTTGAACTGGACCCTGCGAGCGTCTGGTTGCTTGTTACAGTACCTGAAGTGCAGTTAAATCCCCACCACGACCACGCCGGAGTACACATTACAGAACTCCCCACTGTTACGTGCTGCGATAGACTTGCATCACGGTAATACAACCCGCCTCCAGCAATGAAATAGGTTCCGAACCCCTTACCCTCAAATTGCAATCGATAGTTCGCGGTCAGGGCCACGAGATTACCATGCCCATTGATGTTGTTGTTTTGCAATGCTGTCCGGATCGGCGTGAGTGCTCCATTCGTAGCCGACAGTCTGTTCCACATGACCTCACCAATGACGGAGTGGTGCTTGCCGAAGTTGTACCCAGCACCATACACAAAGCCCCACGTAGGGGTCGCGTATTTCGCAGTCGGGTTCAGAGGCGCACCTATGGTGAATGCGGCATTGCTGTTAAGTTTGCTAAAAGTCGGGGGCTCATAATTCTGTGCATGAAGAGGAAGAACGCAGATGAAACTCCAAATAATGGCGCCTGCAGCGTGCGTTATATCTTTCTTCATGGGATAGCTCCCTGTCCCGTTTATCGTGCTAGCCACAGTGGGACAACTGGCAGAAATATCAGTTCTCGGGGACGCGACGATGGAGGCTTCGGCGAGGGAAGATCACCATGAAGTGTGCAGACGCTAGAATGGGGTACTTTGAGCAAACTGACAACTGCCATCAACCGAGTGTAAACATTAGCTCACTCAGGTTGCGGGCTTGCAGTGCCGTTTTGTTGCAGGTATGAAGAAGGGGTCGTCTTTGTAGTTCAACGTAAGCCCATAACCCGTGAGTTCCGGATATGCCCGTCACGGCCAAATAATGTCTAACGGTACTCCACTGGAGTGCGACCGATGGCCCAAGCTACTGACAATCGAACAATCGTGCCACGTAGCGTCGGAAGATATCTTGCCCAAGTTGCCATTGTGTCTGCCGCGCAGTTTGGGGCAGGCAGACTGGGCGATGTGCTCCAGACCATCAACAATGGTGGTATCGGGCCTGTGTGGCCCGCGTCAGGGATTGCTCTCGGCGCACTGCTCCTCTGGGGCTATTCAGTTTGGCCCGGAATCGCAGCTGGGGCTTTTCTCCTTGCCTCCCTCAGTCCGCTTCCTCACCGGGCTGCTGCCGTTTACGCCGCTGGAACCACTCTGGCAGCATTGCTCGCAGCGTTCCTGCTCCGTCGCATTGCTAAATTTGACCATTCTCTGTCCCACTTGCGTGATGCGCTCGGACTCGTTGTGTTGGGCGCCTTCGGCAGCAGTGTGGTGAGCGCCTCAATCGGAGTCTCCGCTCTGTACGCAGCCCACATACGTGGCTGGTCAGGATTCGGCTCAGCTTGGCTGATTTACTGGCTTGGAGACAGCACGGGCGTGTTGCTAATAACGCCCGTCATGTTGACGTTCCCTGATTTGCTGAGAATTCGTTCTTGGTTTCGTATTCCGGAATTTGTTGCGGGCTTATTCCTGCTCACGGTCGTGTGCTTCATCATCTTTGGCGATCTGCCCCTAATTCCAATCCGATTGCACATTTTGGCGTTCGCAGTCCTGCCATTCGTAATTGGGGCGGCGATCCGTTTTGGGGTGAGCGGAGCGGGCTTGGCAACTCTTTTGATTGCATTGATAGCCACGATAGAGACCGCATTTGGCTCCGGGCCTTTCGCGACCAACACCCCACTGATGAACGCTGTTCTGTTGGATGTGTTCTTTGGAGTGGTTTCGGTAACGGGTCTGACATTGGCAGCCGTTTGCGAAGAAAGGGAACGAGCCGAGCGCGAACGAGAGCAGCTTGCCCGCGAGCAAGCGGCTATGGAAGCGCGGCTTCGACTGGCAACCATTGTGGAATCGTCTGACGATGCGATCATTTCCAAGGATCTGGATGGAGTTATCGTGAGTTGGAACGCAGCTGCGCAGCATATTTTCGCGTTCACTGAAGCGGAAGCGGTTGGACAGCCGATTACAATTCTTATCCCGCCCGAGCTATGGGATGAGGAGAACAAGATTCTTCAAAGGCTGAGGGCCGGCGGGCGCATCGAACACCTTGAAACGATTCGAGTTGCGAAGACAGGGAAGAGAGTGGATGTCTCCCTGACTATTTCCCCGATTAAGGATGCAGCTGGCAGGGTGGTGGGCGCTTCCAAAATCGCCCGTGATATCACCGAGCGAAAACGGGCTGACGAGGCACTGCGAAAGAGCGAAGAACGGTTTCAGCTGGCGACGCAGGCGGGAAGGATGTTCGCCTACGAGTGGGACGCTACCACCGACGTCGTCGGCCGCTCGGCAGAATCCGCCCAGATCCTTGGGATCAATGAGGCGGCTCACATTACGGGTGAGCAAGTACTGACCATGGTTCACCCACACGACCGAGAAAGACTTATGGTTGCGGTTGCCGCTCTTAGTCCTGAGAAGCCGTACCTTCAAATTAGCTATCGCATGGTACGCCCTGACGGTACTGTGATTTGGGTGGAGAGGAACAGTCGCGCTCACTTCGACGAGCAAGGGAGGATGCTGCGGATCATAGGCATGGTGGCGGACATCACGGAGCGCAAGCGCGTTGAGGAGGCGCTGAAGAAGTCAGAGGAGAAGTTTTCCAAGGCGTTTCGAGAGAGTCCGATGGCTCTCACGCTAACTAGCGCGAAAGACCATCGCTATCTTGATGTCAACGAGACTTTTGAGCAGCTAACCGGTTGGCTTCGTGACGAGGTGATTGGACGGACTCCGTTCGACATTGGGATCTGGGTAGATCCAAGCCAGAGGGTGGAGTTTGTAAAGCAACTTCTGTCCGGAGATGTCATTCGCAACCTGGAGGTTCGCTACCGCTGCAAGGACGGAACCGAGAGATTTGGCCTCGGCTCAGCGGAGCTCATCGAGATCGCCAATGAACCGTGCATCCTTTCCGTTATCGCAGACATCTCTGACCGCAAGCGGGCGGAAAAGGCGCTCTCAGGCATGAGCCGAAAGTTGATTGAAGCACAGGAGCAGGAACGTACCCGGATCGCGAGAGACCTGCACGACGACGTTGCCCAACGACTCGCACTTTTGGCAATCGAACTCGAACGAGTCCAACAAAATCTCCCCGATTCGGTTTCTGAACTCTGCACCCGCATAGACACAATACGAAAGCAGAGCGCACAGATATCGATCGATGTCCAAACGATGTCGCACGAGTTGCACTCTTCCAAACTGGACTATCTGGGCATAGTTGCGGCTATGAAAGGGTTCTGCAAAGAGTTTGGCGAGCAGCAGAAAGTGGAAATTGACTTCAGAAGCCACGATTTGCCAACTCCGTTGTCGCCGGAGATTTCGCTTTGCCTCTTCCGAGTTCTACAGGAAGCCCTGCACAATGCCGCGAAGCATAGTGGGGTAGCGCACTTCGAAGTGCAACTGTGGGGAACTTCGGATGAGATTCATCTCGCAGTCAATGATCTCGGAGGGGGCTTTGACACGGAAACGGCAATGCATGGTAGCGGGCTTGGCCTAACGAGCATGCAGGAGCGGCTGAGATTCGTGAATGGAGAACTTTCCATCAACTCGCAGCTGGAGCGTGGCACTACTGTCCATGCTCGCATCCCTTTCAGTTCAAGCAGCGATTCCGCACGGGCGGCGGGATGAAAACAGCGACTTCGCCGCCAAGTTCGCCAAGGATCACTTCACTTCGACGATGGATTATGCGCTTGTTTCTTGCTGCTTGCAGCGCGCGCGGTGGCAACGTGAGTCATCACTGCTAAAGAAGCTAAGGAGTGCCGTGACGACTTTAGAATTTGCAGCTAAGTTTGCCATATTCATATTCGTGGTCACAAGCATGCTCAGCGTGGGACTCCGATTGTCGCTGTCCCAAATTCTTGAGCCCCTGCGCTCAACCCGGTTAACGCTCTCGGCTCTGGCTGCAAATTTTGTGCTGGTGCCAACGCTTGCGTATTTCATTACCAGAGTGATTGCACTCGCTCAGCGGCTAGCTGCTGGAATCCTGTTGCTGGGCACAGCTGCGGGGGCACCGTTCTTGCCGAAGCTTGCCGAGTTCGCCAGAGGCAATCTCGCCTTTGCGGTTGGGCTGATGGTTTTGCTCATGACCGTCACGATTGTGTATATGCCAATCGTTTTGCCGATTTTACTTCCCGCAGCACACGTGGGTGCGTGGCCCATCGCCAAACCTTTAGTCACTGTGATGCTCATGCCTTTGTCGCTTGGGTTGCTCGTCAGGGCTCGTAAAGAAGCTTCCGCAAGTTACCTTGAGCCGCATCTCCGCCGAGCGTCCACGACGTTCTTGGTACTTGCCATCATCTTGGTTCTGGCTGCCAACTATCATAAGGCTGTACGCATCGGTTTCAATGCGATTCTTGCTGGCACGCTGCTACTGCTTGTCTCGCTCGGTTGTGGCTTCGTGCTGGGCGGCCCGTCTGCCGACACGAGGAATGTGTTGGCGTTCGGCACAGCGCAACGCGACATTTCAGCCGCTCTCGTGGTCGCCGTCGAGAACTTTTCAGACCCCGATGTTGTGGTCATGCTGATTGTAGTGGTCGTCCTCGGTGTGTGGATACAAATCCCAATCGCAGTTGCCCTCGGAAGACGTGCTAGCGGGGGAACCGTAGCGTAGTCCACAGCTGAGAAGTCAGTGCATTCGCCCAACGTCCAAGCCGGACCACAATGCAAAAAGTTGCTTCCCGGTTTTGTGGCAACGGAGGGTCTTCTGGGAGAGCACTCATTCTACGATCCCCGAGAACTGTTTGCGATGACCGGCGACAACAGCGAGGAGGGGCAAGCTGTTGATGAAGCGCTCTACGCGTTGCGGGCGCTCCGCAATTGCTTGGAACTGAAAACAAGCGAGCCCAAGGCCGCCTAGAAAGGGACTGAAAGTTCTCACCGGGAATGAACGGCTGAATGCTCAGCACAGATTCTTTGATACGTCTGGCTGCCCTGCTCGCCATGAAAGCTATCCAGCGGGTACCCGCACAGAACATCCACATCGTATGTTTTGGCTATCTTGTCCCAGAGTTGTTCGAGCCGAATCGCAGCTTCCGCATTATCTTGTGCCCACAGGAGAGACGCACATTCTCCGCAGGCTGCAACCCGGGGGTGCTCTGCCTTCGCAGCCTTGGCCGCTGCCAATATCAGATCTCCCACGACTTTCAAGAATCGAACCGGATCAGGCAAGTCGTTGACCATGAACGTCGAGAGTGTCTCGGCAACATCCAACGAGATGTATCTCCCCTGTTCAATAGCGGCAGCAATGTCCACGCCGTGTGTCTGCAATCTTGGAAGAAGGCTGTCCCGGTGTGACTCAGTCGCGACAACGATGACGACATTCCGAGCCTGGAGGGCAGCCCCAATGAACTGAGTAAAGCCATCTAGAAACGATGCGTCATCAGAATAGAATTGAGCCTCGTGGCGGCGGGTGTTCTCCGCCATTCGCGGCAGGGTCGGTGCAGGCGGTGCAAGAACTTCATTGCGGTAGAGGCCATCGGGGGCTTGCGAATCCGAAGCATCTGTGAAATGGTGGCCCGCAAATCTGCTGCCGACAAACCTCTCGCCCCGAAGAACGGTGTTCACAGCGGTTAGTAGCTCGTTTCCCGCATCCGCCTTCACCACGTAGCCCCATGCACCCACGCTAAGAGCTCTTTGCACCAAATCGGCCGACGACTCTTGGCTCACGAAAAGTATTCTGGAATTGGGGGAGAGCTCGCGGATTTGCTGAGCGGCTTCAATTCCATTCAACTTCGGAAGACCGATGTCCAGCACAATCAAGTCGGGTTGCAGTTCCTCGGATTTCTGAACCGCTTCTAATCCATCCGACACTTCGTAGATGATCTGCAATTCTGGATGTTGCTGGAGTATCGACGCGACAAAACGCCGAAACGGTTCGAAATCGTCTACTACGAGAACCCGGCTTGGAGATATAGCCAAGCAGCCTCCGTCTAATCTAATTGAACCCCGAAGCCACCGACAGGTTGCCTGAATCCGAACTCCAAGAGAATCGCACAACGGAGTAGCTCGTTCGTTGCGCCAGGGCAATGTCGTGTCGAGAAAAAGGAGAAAGAAACTGGACCCACTCTCACTTCCGTCGCACGGGCTCACCAGAAGCCATAAAGCGATAATGTCCCAACTTCATCGGGCCTTGGGACGTTCGCTGAACCGACCTCCCCAAACTGCTCACAATCAGTTTAATCGTTTCAATGTGAGGTGCCAATGGCTCAGACGGACTATTGGAGAAAGTGGGTGAGTGGCTCTGGGACCTCGCACCCTTGACAACGACGCTCATGCCGTAGAACTCGATGTGCAAGATCAGCACCAGTGTGAGTACGGGAATTTTTCATCTGCCCTGTACAGGCGCCGTTTTGCTCTCGGGTGTGCTGCTCGATCTCAGCCGGTTAGACTTCTGAGGTTTTCGGTGCGGAAAGATCAAATCGTTGCTCACAGATCGAGCATTTAAGCGTCCGGGAGTAGAATTTGGCGATCTTCAAAGGCATCGGTTCCCTTTTCCGTTCTGTCCATCCTTTCGGCCGAGATTTTTAACATAAATTTAGCCGTGCCGACAATAAAAGTGCTGCGACCCAGAAGACGGGCATTTGCCGCTAGCGTTACGGGGAGCAAGAATGATTTCGAGCGCGTTTCGCCTGTCGCAGGCTGGCAATTCTGGCAGTTGCCGCGGCCACTTCCCAGATCCAATCTAGTCAGGCGCATTACGCAACTTGAGATTGGCCTTCCAGTGAGGCCTCTTGGTCCTGAACAAAACGCGTGTGCTTCCTGCCACAACACTTCGGTTTTCAGATCATGCGTTCCGACGGACGACCACTGCGGCTATCGTGCTAATCCTGTTGCTGTGCTCGCTATCGTTGGGGCAAAACACGCCCACTGGGCACGACTCATCACAAGACGCTTCTCAGTCGACTAACGCTTCCCTGGCCGCGCAGGTTTCATCACAGACGACATACCAGTCCGTGCATTCGAGCGGGTTAGCTATTCCCGAGAAGAAGCAAAAAAAACGCCGCGGCGAGTTCGTGGTCGCCCCCATTCCCATGTCGAGTCCTGCGGTGGGTTCGGGACTCATTCCGGTCCTCGGCTATATCTTCCCTCTGAGCAAGAACGACAAGGTCTCTCCCCCTTCAGTGATCAGCGCGGCCGGCCTCATTACCGACAATGGCAGCCGTGCGTTTGCTGTGGGAGGGCAAGTCTTCATCAAGCAGGATAGCTATCGAATCACAACGGCTTTCTTTCAAGGCAACCTAAACTATAACTTGTACGGCATGGGCGCGACCGCCGGAAATGCGGGCATGAAATTACCTCTCAAGCAGGACGGCGCGGCCTTCCTCGGAGAGTTTCTGCGACGTGTGAAGTGGAAGTTCTTTCTCGGTCCTCGCGTGTTGACGGGGCATTCGGTCATCACTCTCAGGACGGGCGGTAGCGTGACGGTTCCGATTCCGCCGGACCGCGGCCTGCGCACGACTTTGACATCCCTGGGTTTCGCTGTCAACCGCGACACTCGCCCCAATCGCTTCTACCCAACCACCGGAACAGTCTCTGAGTTCACCTCCGACTTTTTTGCAAATGGGTTGGGGAGCAAGTACTCCTTTCAATCTTACCGGGCGATGTTCAACAAGTATGGGAGCTTGAGCAAAAACCAGGTGCTCGCCTACAACGCATTTTTCTGCGCCACCGGCGGCCAGCCCCCCTTTTACGGCAACTGCATTTACGGGACCAGCAATGAGCTGCGCGGATACGAAGCCGGCCGGTATCTCGACCGGTGCATGATTGCAACCCAGCTGGAATATCGCTTGGTCTTACCCAAACGGTTCGGTTTGGTTGGCTTCGGAGGCATCGGCGGCGTGGCACCCGGAGGTCGTGATTTCCTTCCGCAGCAATGCCTTCCTTCCGGCTGGCGGCGCCGGGTTGCGTTTCATGCTGAGCAAGACCTACCACGTGAATCTTCGTGCCGATCTCGCCGCCGGTAAGAACGAACACACCTTTAGCATGGGAGTGAGCGAGGCATTCTAAAACTGATTATTCTTCGCAGCGGGATGCATCAATCATGCCCAAATCATTCCAACAAATATAATCAGCTTCCTTCGCGTTACGGACTGTAACTTTTGCCAGTGCCACTGCTGTCCGAGGGGCCCTTAAGCTCTTCAAAGGACTTGGCTGCCCCTTATAGAGGCCAGACGCGCTGCGCGACAGGAGAGAACTGCATGGGCACTAACTTAAAGATTCTAAACTTCGCGAATGGAATCTCGCTTCTGATTGGTCTGCTTATGATCGCTTGCGTCCCCGGCTTTGGGCAACGGGGGAGCACCGAGACCATCGACGCCACCGCCTTTGGCACAAGCACTCAGCTCGGAAGAAACTTTGGCGTGAAAATCATTATTTATGAGTTCTCGAATCCGGAGGATAGAGACACCCTGGTACAGGCGTTCCAGCAGGGTCAGAACGACGGACTGGTGAATGCTCTTGAGAAGATGAAGAGCGTGGGCCGAATACAGATCCCAGGCACGATTGGATACGATCTTAGCTTCATCCGGGAGATCTTAACGCCGACGGGCAGGACCATTCGCTTTGTTACGAACCGCAAGATTGCTTTCGGCGAATCCTATTGGAGTACCCAGTCGAAGAGTTTCAATCTGACTGCCGGTGAAATCAACTTAAATGATAAAGACAAGAACAAGAGTGAAGGTGTTCTTTTCCCTGCCGCGCAGCTCATCGTCAATAAGGAAGGTGAGTTGCAGTTCGAGCTTAACCAGAATGCCTGGAGGCTGACGAACATTATCGAGTGGCAGTGAAATCGCGCAATAATGCCAGCCGCTGGAAGGTGCTGGCAGGAGCTTGTATCGCGAGATCAGTTTCTCTACGAAATCGCGACCACTGCGGCGCGAGGAGGATATGTGGCTACTACTATAAAAATTCAACGGCAGTTCAACATTTGGAGTGCGTTGCTTTTATTGTCTTGCATCGTTCTACTGAGCTGCGCAACCGCGCAGGCGCAAAAGAAGAGCAAATACGTATGTGATGAAACTCAACCCGAGAGCATGTGCAATGCGGCCAACACCTGCGGCTCGGCTTCATCTCCGTGCATGATTGACATCACCAGGTCAGGCAGCGCCTCCAACGTGAAGCCTGGTATTCCCAACGCGACGAACAACCAATTTTTTTGCATCAAGGCTGGTACTACCGTGGTGTGGATGAGCTCGAACAAGAACAATGGATTCATGGTCTCGTTCGGCACAGACTCGCCGTTTGACCCAGACAACCCGATCATGGGAGGTGGCAAGAAGCAGGTGAGAAGGAAAGCAAGCACGCCCGGCTGCTACAAGTACGATGCGGGTGCGTTCCGTTCCGGGACAATCTATGGAATGAGCGGTGGCGGTAAGCCGGAATTAGTCATTTTGCCTTAACCGACTAGGAAGCGGTGTTGCTGATGAAAACCGGACTTTGAAGGCGATCCTTGGGCACAAGCAATCACAGGCGAAGTTTGCGCGAGTAGCGACAAAGCCGAAGTCAGAGGAATGATCACTGCCCGGACGGGAGACAGTTCGGATATTCGGAGGGTGCCTTTTGCGGCTTTCTGGACGGCTTCTGCTCCCTCCGAGCTTCACCGACGACTAGCACTTCTTGGTGTTGTTCGAGAATCGAACAAACCTTGCAAGTCTTTGAAATCATCAATCACGATGATTCGGCTTAGTGCCATCGCATTCTCCTCGGCATGACAGTCAGAGACGCAACTGAGACCTGAGGCGATTGTGCTTTGACCGAGAGGATCACACAAAACCGTGAGATCGGGAGTTCCTACGATCAAAATTGACAGGTGCTCAAGTATCAAAGTATAGTAATGCCATCCAAATGGTGGGCCGATTCAAGTTTGATTCTCAAGTCGCTCCTTAGTGTGATCCGGCTAAAAAGAGGTGCGACGTGGTCGATTGGAACACAGCAATTGTCCGGAGTTGCCTCACTTGTGGTTTCTGCAAGGAGAACCTCGTCTCCACTCTCCCGAGTGACGTGTTCAGTGTGTTCGACGCCTCGCAAAACAGTCTTCTAGGCTCCGAATCGAATTTTCTTCCCCTTACTGCCTCTGGTGAGTTCCTGAAATCAGATGCGATACGTCGCTCCATGTGTTTCAACGGTTCAGAATTGCAGTCTGCATGTGAGACATCATCGGGAAACGCAGAAGACGACGGCCCCGGAACTGCGCACATTGCGTCGTTTGCGTTAGTGAGCAGACTATTCACGGAGCCATGCAATGAGTAACGATGCGGCGGCCGCACTCAGAACTGGTGACATGTTCCAAGGAACTAGGCGAGTGGCTCCTCTGGGGAAGTATCTTGTCCAGATTGCGATTGTGTGCCTGGCGTACGTGGTCGCAGGAAAACTTGGCCAAGCCACTACGAACATCAGGAGCAGTAATCTTGGGCCTGTATGGCCTGCTTACGGCATCGCGCTTGCCGCAATTTTAAAGTATGGATACCGTGTGTGGCCCGGGCTAATGGCAGGGACTTTTCTGGTTGCATTCTTCAGTCCCGTTCCTCACATCACTGCGCTAGGGCAAGCGGCCGGAGCCACACTTGCAGCCATAACTGGCGCTTTCCTCCTCCATCACTTCGTTGACTTCCGTCCATCGTTATCGCGTTTATCTGATGCGCTCGGTTTGATTGTGCTCGGCGCATTGGGCAGCGCCATGGTGAGCGCATCCATCGGAACGGCAGCCCTCTACGCAACCCACGTGCAGGCTTATTCCGGGCTGGGCGCAGCATGGCTGATCTACTGGCTGGGGGACGCCACTGGGGTACTGTTGGTGACGCCGATTGCATTAACGTTTAGAGATATCCTAAAACTTGGTCGGGGTCGCATCAAGGAAAGTGTTTTACTTCTGCTGCTCCTTACGACCACCTGCGTCATTGTATTTAGCGGCCTGCCTTCTATTCCGGACAAGCTGGATGTTATGGCGTTCGCAATGCTGCTATTCGTAATTTGGGCAGCCATCCACCTTGGAACGAGTGGAGCTGCGCTCTCTGTTCTTTTGACTGCCGCAATAGCCACAGTAGCAACAGCTTATGGCTCGGGGCCATTCGCACAAGATAGTCCATTCAAGAATGCTGTTTTTTTGGATATATATTTTGCTGTGCTTTCAATTTCAGGGATGACACTGGCAACGCTAATCGCAGAGCGAGAACAACTCCTGCGTCAACAAGCCATGATGGAGACACGGCTACGAACTGAACAGGCGGTGCGCGAGAGCGAGGAGAAACTCCAGCTTCTTCTCGACTCCACTGCCGAAGCCATTTATGGGATTGATCTCGAACACCGATGCACGTTCTGCAACCCTGCCGGCCTCCGCACTCTTGGATACGAGCACGTCGACGAAGTGCTCGGCAAGAATATGCATAATCTGATCCATCACGCTCGTGCGGACGGGACATTGTTCCCCGTAGAGGAGTGTCGAGTTCACCGGGTAACCCAAACTGGGGAAGGAGTCCATGTCGAGGACGAGGTGCTATGGAGGGCAAATGGAACAAGTTTCCCCGTTGAATATTGGTCGTATCCCCAGCGTAGAGGGGAGGAGGTTGTTGGCGCAGTGGTCGCGTTTATCGACATCACCGAACGCAAACTCGCGGAAGCTGCGTTCGCAAACGTGAGCCGCAAGTTGATTGAGGCACAGGAGCAAGAACGCACTCGGATCGGCAGAGAGCTTCACGACGACATCGGTCAGCGTCTCGCCCTGTTGGCTGTCGAGCTACAACAACTCCGCGAGAACTCTCTCATTTTGCCCGACGTCCGCAGCCGTATGGGCGAACTACAGAAGCAGATTTCGGAGATAGCCGCCGATATTCAATCCTTATCGCACGAGTTGCATTCGGCAAAACTGCAATATTTAGGTATTGCTGGCGCGATGAGAGGCTTCTGCCAAGAATTCGGCGAGCAACAGAAAGTGGAGATTGACTTCAAAACCCATGATTTGCCCAGCCCTGTGTCGCCAGACACTTCTCTTTGCTTCTTCCGAGTTCTGCAAGAAGCCCTCCATAATTCCGCAAAACACAGTGGGGTACGGCACTTCGAAGTTCGATTGTGGGGAACGTCGAATGAGATTCATCTCACGGTTAAGGATTCCGGCGCAGGCTTTGACCGCGAAACGGCAAAGACGAGCCGAGGGCTGGGTCTCATCAGCATGGAGGAACGACTGAAGTTTGTGAAAGGGACGCTGTCAATCGATTCGCAACCGAACCGTGGTACCACGATCCACGCTTGCGTACGTCTCAGTGCGGGAAGCGATTCCATGCGTGCAGCCGGGTAAAAGAACACCTAAAAATTGCGGCAGTCACAACCCATATGTGACGTATAACGACACAGTAGCAGCCATCGTCACTCTTTCTGTCCTCCACCGCGCTGCTCGGTCAACTTAACATCCCTAAACTTGCACTGATTCGGCTCCCGTGCATCTGGAGCGCTGCTAGCCTCGTTGTCCGGAAAGACTCTTTCGTGTTCCGGCGGGTGGCTGCGCAATATTCACTTTCTGTTAACCGGACTAGTTTTAATCGTGAGTCGAAAAACCAGAGCGTTTGGAGCGGAGATTAATATCCACTCTCTGGGAAGGAGGGTTTTGGACAAGACCGTATGGGTGTTTTCCACAGGTGTCGTTTGTTTTGGATTGCTGTTTCGCGGAGTTCACAATTAGAGACCGAGTTGCATCGACTCGAAAGTGGCGATGCGGCGGACGTTTCCACCTGCTTGCGGGTCGCCTTCACCGGGAATAAACGGCCGAATGCTCTGCACGGATTCGTTGGAGGATGTGGGTGTCCATTCCGCCCTGAACGCTACCCAGAGAATATCCGCACAGAATATCGATGTCGTATATCTTGGATAGTTCGTTGCCGAGTTTTTCGACCTGGATCGCCGCCTCTGCGTTACCTTGTGCCCACAGGAGATGGCACATTTCTCCGAAAATTGCAATGCGGGTATGCTCTCTCTTCACAGCCTTGGCCGCCGTCGCAATGAGGTTACCTAATAGTTTCAAGAATCGAACCGGATCAGGCATGCCGTTGAGCATGAATGTCGGTAGCGCGTCAGCAGCATCCAATGCGATATATCTGCCCTGCTCAATGGCAGCACCGACATCCAAGCCGAGTGCTTGCAATCGTGGAAGAAGGCTGTCCCGGTGTGACTCGGTCGCGACAACGATAGCTCCATTCCCGGCCTTGAGAGCAACCCCGATGAACTGCGTAAGGTCATCTAAGAAGCTTCGCTCATCAGAATAAAACCCCGCCTCGTGTCGGCGGGTGATCCACACGTTTTGCGGTTGGAGTGGTGGGACGACCTCGCTGCGCGAGTGATTGGCGGTGTGTTCATCCTTATGGTCGGTGAGATCGTTACCAGCCAAGCTGGCACTGACAAACCGCTTGCCCTTAAGAACGGCTTCCACAGCAGGCAATAGTTCGCCTGCGGCGTCCGACTTGACGACATAGCCACCCGCACCTGTGCGCAAAGCTTCTTCTGCGATGTCCCAAGTGCGATTTTCGCTTAAGAAGAGAATTTTGGACTTGGGGGAAACCTCTCGGATTCGGCGTGCGGCCTCGATTCCATTCAGTGTCGGAAGTCCGATGTCCAGCAAGATTAGGTCTGGTTGTAGTTGTTGGGCCTTCTGAACCGCTTCCAATCCGTCCAATGCTTCGCCGATGACCTGCAATTTCGGTTGCTTCTGGAGCGTCGTTGAGACGAAACGACGCCAAGGCTCGTAATCATCTACCACAAGAATACTGGTTGATCCTTCCAAGGCAGTCCCCCTCGCAGTTGAAGCGCCGTCTTCGACGATACTTGCTAAACAGGATGTTGTCGGTTTCGCAAGAAACCGTCACCGTGACGGTTTACGGATCGGGGGCGGAGGGATGCGAAGGAACGATTTAATAGAGCCGGATGAATGGTCTCAAAGGTGTGTAGCTGGAGTCAATATAAATCATCAATTTGGCGGCAAGTTTGCCGGCCAGAAACATTTATGATACTTACGTCACATTGCACAATTAGTTTTATTGGCGCAACATCTCTGGCCCGGAACCGTTCATTGCTTTATCAAGCTGAGTGTAGCGGTTTCCATCGCGGGGCCGAGAATCATACTTCTGGAAGTCATGTCGGCTGTCCCACTGAGCGCCGTATCGCTCACTTCGCCGTGGAACGTCATCTCGATGGATGCCATTTGGAACTGATTTTGACCGGAAAATGTCAGGGAATCCTTGGACACGACGCCCGAAGATATCGGCACTTGAACACGGCGTTGCCGACCGAAGAGATGCATGGGTCGGACTGAGTTCCCGACCTGAGAGATTACAAGCGAGCCTGGGTTGGAAAAGGCAAAACCATCAACGAGAGCGAAATGGCGCTCTTCTCCGAGTGCTCGCTGAAGTGTGCGCGAAAAGTGCTTGACACCGCCGACATTGTCAGAGAGGCGATATTACGCCAACAATCCGCACAGGTCACCGCCATGTCCTCTGCTTTCATTGACTTGATTGGTAATCGGGGGAATTAATAGACAGGCCATTTCACTTACAAACCCTCCTCCGCGCACGCTCGCACCTACGCCCTATTACGCCCAGGAGGGGAGGGAACATTCTCAATCTCGGCCAAGCGTCTGATGGCGAGCCGAATGACCTGAATCATTCCGAGTCCGAGTTTGTCTCGCAGACAGTTAATGAGGCGGAGGTCGGCGTCCGTGAACCGAACGGTAGTGGACTTGAGTTTGTCATTCGTCATCGCTGTTCTTCTTACAGCACTACACATCGCCGTGTCGTTGCGGAAGAGCAATAGAAGAGCAATAAATGAAGGCAATGAGACAGCTAAACGATGTCGTAGAGGTATTGCAACGCGAAGAATTTTCACAAAGCATGTACCTCTATCACCGACATGGTGTAGAAGTGTTGATCGTCCGGAGAGAGACCCTCCCCCATACGCTGAATAGCTCAGGAGGCAGGATCAGTCATGGCCCGTTTCGAGACTGTCCTGTCTCCTAGAGATTTCGAAAACCGACGCCGCTTCAAAGGCCCCCTTCACAAATTAGGCCCAAAACGGGCGCCAGGGCTTGGCGCATATGCCATTCCACGTAGTATGCCAGCATGACCAGGAAAACATGCGCGCGCACTCGCTCCGGTAGACGGTGATGAATGGGACGCACGTTCAGATCGACGCTCTTCAGCGAGCGAAAGGCCCGCTCCACGGTGGCCAGCCGCTTGTAAGCCAGCACGGTTTGCTCGCGATCCAACTGCTCGACCGTCACATTGGTGCGCAGCACATAGATACCATCCAAAGCCGCGTCGCGCCCGATGCGTTCCGGGTTGTGTTCCCAGTTGAGCCCAGTATCCGTCGCCGTCCAGCGAAAGTACTTCTCGACTTTACTGGTGGCCAGCGCCTTGCCTACCAGGTAGCTGATCTTGTCCGCGCCGCGCACCGGTTGGCGGTGGCGTTTGGTTGCCGCCTCGATCTCCTTCAGTTTTTTCTCCGCCGCCTCGATCAACTCCTTGCGCTTGCGCGCCCGCTCGCTGGCCAGCAAAGGGTTGCGGCAGACAATGAGCCGCTCCCCAGGATAATCCGGGTGAGTGATTTCAGCTAAATTCTGCTCATCAAACAGCGACATCTGGATGGCACCCTGGGCCATTAAGGCCTGGATCTGCGGCGCGCGCAACGCCGTCACCCATTGCAGTCCCTCGTGGTCCTGCAGGTCCTCTTCGATACGCTTCTGCGTCAGCATGCCCCGGTCCCCCACCAGGATGATGCGCTCCAACTGAAATCGCTCGCGCAGTTTCTTCACTTGCGTCGCCACCGTCTTGGGATAAGCAGCGACCAACCTGTCATTTCTGCCGGTGTCCGGACGCCGGAGGGCCATCTAACATCTGGTATTGATGCGCCATAGACTGATCGCGGTCATTCGTTGCACACTGCCTCTGCTGTTCGCATTTCCTCTTCTCCCCTTGCGTGCTCAGACATCATTGCCAAATCATCCGCAACCCCAGCAGTCTCTGCCTGATGCCCCCTCGGCCCAGCGTCCACTACCCGAACATCCCAAGCCTCAAGTTTCCGCCGGTGAGACGCAAGCCGAGCCGCGCGTTGACGAGGCATGGCCTCGCAAAGCCTCTCGCGGAGACGAGACGATCTCTATGTACCAACCACAAGTGGAAGCTTGGGAAGGCGACGAAGTGCGCGCCTATGCAGCGCTTGCGCTGGTAAGCAAGACGAACAAGACGACCAAGTACGGAGTGGTCTGGTTCACGGCTCGAACGGAGGTCGACAAAGTGAACCGTCAGGTAACTTTGGACGATTTCCAGATCACCAAGGTCAAGTTCCCTACGATGGAAACCAAGGAGGGTGAATATCAGGCATTCCTTCAGGCTAAGCTGCCCGGGAAGTCCAAGGTAATAGCATTGGACCGCTTGGAAGCCGCGTTGGCGGCGAGCGATTCGGAGCAAGCCGGGGTCGAGGCGTTGGAGCTGAACAACGATCCCCCTAAGGTTATCTTTACCACCAAATGCTCCTTACTCGTTCTCATCGATGGCCCACCGAAGTACAGAGATGTCGGTGGAACCAACCTGCAGCTAATGCTCAATACCCGAGCCACGATTCTGCTCGACACGAAGAAGAAGGAGTACTACCTGAACGTAATGGATGGTTGGTTGCAGGCGCCGGATCTCGTGGCGGGTCCTTGGTCCTACACTTCGAAGATTCCTGATGATATGAAAGAAATCACCAAGGGCATCCAGGAAAATCAGAAGGCAAGAGTGCCGGAAGGTAGCACGGCGCCCTCGCTGCAGCAGGCACAAGAAGAAGGAAAGGTTCCGGCGATTTATGTAAGTGTGGGCCCAAGTGAGTTGCTGGTGACCGAAGGTCCACCACAGTTCGAGATCATTCCAGACACGGAGCTGGAGTACGTTAAGAACACGACCGCCAACATCTTTCGCGACACCAAGAAGCTCGATTACTACGTTCTTCTGGCGGGACGATGGTTCCGATCGAAGTCCCTGGAAAGTGGTCCTTGGGAGTTCGTTGACGGAAAGAATCTGCCGGAGAGGTTCGCTGACATTTCCGAAAGTAGTCCCAAAGCCGGTGTATTGGTCTCGGTCCCAGGCACCGGGCCCGCCAAGGAAGCGCTAATCGCGAACGCCATACCGCAGACAGCCACGATAACTCGCCGCCAAGCCCAATTGCTGGTTAAGTACGATGGAGATCCCCGGTTCAAGAACATAGTGGGCACGAACCTGCAGTATGCGGTAAATACCGCGACCCCGGTCATCGAGGTAGACAACAAGAATTACTACGCCGTCGAGAATGCAGTCTGGTTCCTGGGAGCGGCGCCGGTTGGGCCGTGGGCAGTAGCAACCTCAGTGCCTGCAGCGATCTACTCGATTCCGCCCAGTTCCTCCCTGCACTACGTCACATACGTC
>Ga0209469_1000183_pt1 | contig 39400 bp, 34 predicted proteins | sample GraSoiAngelo_123_FD_185880 | JGI IMG/M metagenome (GOLD analysis project Ga0209469, IMG submission 185880) | Grasslands soil microbial communities from the Angelo Coastal Reserve, California, USA - 14_0927_02_40cm (SPAdes) (version 2) | ecosystem: Environmental > Terrestrial > Soil > Grasslands ... | reverse complement strand
GGACCATTGTTGGGGGCACTGGCAAATTCAAAGGCATCAGGGGAACTGTGAGGAACACGGTCATCTTCGATCCGAAAGCGGGACTCAACGAGGGCCAAGGAGAGGGGGAATACTGGATCGAGAAGTAACCCCGATGAACGGCCACCATTGTGCGCTAGGGTCCACGGGCGCCGAGTGATTCTCGGCGCTCGTGATAATACCTCAGGCACTATTCACGGAAATCGCGATCTAATGAGTCTCGCGAAATAGATTGACTGGATTCAGAGAGTACTCTGCGATGCTAGGGCATGCCACCAGCCAGCCGCGGATCCCGTCGGGATTTTGCTGCGTTGGAAGCGCGTCGGTACGAGGCCGCGCGGTTGTTCTCCCGCGGCGCATCGCAGGTGACTGTTGCCCGCACGCTTGGCGTGACGCGGGCGGCCGCCCACCGCTGGTATCACGCCTGGCAGGACGAAGGCCGCACGGCCTTGAAGGCCGCTGGTCGGGCGGGGCGCAAGTCGCGGCTCGAGGCGCCGCAGCTCGCGCGGGTCGAAGCCGCGTTGCTCAAGGGTCCGGGGGCTCATGGGTTCGCCACGGAGCTGTGGACGTTGCCGCGCGTGGCCACGCTCATCGAGCGGCTCACGCGCGTGCGGTACCACCCGGGCCACGTCTGGTACATTCTGCGGCGCCTCGGGTGGTCGCTCCAGCGCCCGACGCGCCAAGCGCGGGAGCGCGACGAGGCCGCGATCGCGGCGTGGAAGCGCCGGCGCTGGCTGCAGGTAAAAAAAACGCCCGGCGGCGGCGCGCCTGGATCGTCTTCGAAGACGAAAGCGGCGTCTCGCACCGGCCGGTCGTCCGCCGCACGTGGGCCCCGCGCGGCCACCCCCCGGTCTTGACTCACACGGGCGCGAACTGGACGCGCTTGTCGATCGCGGCGGCCCTGGCCTTCCGCTGGGACGGCCGGCGCCAGCGCTGTTACTTCCAGACGCGGCCCGGGAGTTACAACGATCTTGCCCTCATCGCCTTCCTGCGCGCGCTCAAACGGCACTTCCCGGGACGCCACATCATCCTGGTGTGGGACGGGCTCGGCGGGCACACGAGCCGGGTGATGCGGCGGTATCTCGGGCGCGCCCGGACGTGGCTGACGGTCGAGCGCCTGCCCGGCTACGCGCCGGAATTGAATCCCGTCGAGCAGATCTGGGGCAACATCAAGGGGCGCGAACTTGCCAACCTCTGCCCGGCCGACATCCTCGCACTCCGCGGGCCCCTGCGCGCAGGCTTCGCCCGCGTTCGTCGGCGATCGACGCTGGCCTGTAGCTTCTTGCGACACGCCGGACTGTCGTTCTGACATGCTCGTTACCCTATTTCACGAGACTCATTAGATCCTCAGCCGCCGGGCTAGTTTCGGGCTAGTTGCACATCGTAATTCAGTGGCGGCGGTCCCACTCCATCACGATGACGACCGACTGCTGTAGCGCGTGAAGCCGCATAAACACTGGCTAGAGCGCGATGGAGGAGGATGGAGTGTTCCGGAGAGCTAGCCTCCTGGCCCCATTTCAAGTCCACTTGCCAACTAACGGGAGATTCAGTCCGACCAGTCTCTATGTGCTAATTCATGTGCTGAACGTGGGGCAGATGGGGCGCGACCACTGCGAAGAGCTGAAAAAGGTTGCTAACGATTGACACGCGCGCAAGGTGATGAGCGACGCGGGGTTGCCGAACACGGCGAAGCGATTCGCGCATTTCGACAACCCCGCCTCGTGCGATTCAGGGTCATGTACCCGCAAGGGTGTCGGGGTTCGAGTCCCCGCTTCGGCACCAACTACGTCGTGACGACCGCGAGCGTCTCCTGATCCCGATCGGGACCCGTCAGAACCGCACGCCGACCGTGAACCCCGGCATGACGTCGGCGCCGGTGGCGCGGTCGGTGTCCAAACTGGTGAAGTTGAGGAGGAGCGTGCCGGTCACGCTGAGCTTGTTGTTCAGTCGGTAGTCTGCGCTCGCGCCGAGCACGATGAGCCAGGAGGTGTCGTCGTTGCGGAAGCCGGTGTGCACGAACCCGATGCCGGCTTCCGGGACGACCTTCAGACGATTATCGGTGCCGGGGATGTCGATCCAGTACTTCACCTGACCGGACACTCCGACCTGGCTCATGTCGCCGGTAAACCCGAGCTGCAACAGCGGGCCGAGCGACAAGTTGCGCGTGAGGAAGGCGTCGGCGTAGAAGTTCATGGCGAACGCGGTGCCGTCCGGGGTGTCCCCCAGGAATCCGGCGCCGGCCCCGAACGTCCACGAGCCCGGATGAGCGTCCGCGGCCCACGCCGAGGGCGCCGCCGCCACGAGGGTGAGCCCGACCGCGAGCCCCAGGAGCAACGTCCGAATTAGCGTCCGGAGGATCCTCCGCTGTCTCATCGCGCCACCTCCCGCCTGCCGATAGTAGTCCAGGACGACCTGGTTCGAAAGGGGTTCGCCCGACGCCCGGTCAGAGCGTGACGGTGCGACCGAGCTCGGCCGCCCGGGCGGCGGCCTCCACGACGGCGAGCGCCTGCACGCCCGCGCGCGCGTCCACGAGGCTCGGCGTCTTGCCCGCGCACGCGTCGAGGAACGCCGCGAGTTCGCGCCGGAGTGGCTCCTCGCCGCGGGCCGGCAGCTCCTCCTTCCCCGTGTCCACCGCCTCCCAGGCCGCGCCCGCACGCCTGAACTCGCCCGCGTGGAGCGTGACCGTGGCGTTCCCGTAGTCGGCCACGAGGCTGCCGCGCTCACCGACGATCACGCACTCGCGATGCGTGCCGGGGACGAAGTAGTTCGCCTCGATCACGGTCGGGATCTCGCCGTAGTGCACGATCGTGACCGACATGTCGTCCAGGCCGCGCCCGAGATAATCCCGCTGGAGCGCCGCCACGCTCGTCGCCGGACGGTCGAAGAGGTAGGCGAACAGGTCGAAGTAGTGGATCGCGTCGGTATGCGTCACGCCGACGTCCGTTCGCGGCCGTTTGAAGCCGGCGAAGCGGCCCGTGGCGTAGCGCACACGTCCGATCCGTCCCGCGCCGAGCGCCTCGCGGAGCGCCGCGGTCACGGGATGGAAACGGAAGATATGCCCCACCTGGACCACACGCCCCGCGACCCGCGCCGTCGCCTCGAGCTCGCGCCCCTCCGCGACCGTCGTCGCGAGCGGCTTCTCGACGAAGCAGTGGCGCCCGGCGGCGAGGCACGCGCCCGCGATCGCGCGGTGGCTGTCGGCGGGCGTGACGATGTCCACGGCGTCCACCGAGGGGAGCGCCGTGCGGTAGTCCCGCACGGACCGCCGCGGCTCCACACCCTGCTTCTGGGCCCACTCGAGCCGCGCGGGCGACACGTCGGCCGCCCAGACCGTCGTGCCGAGCTCACGGAGCACGCGCAGGTGCTTCTCGCCCCAGCGCCCCAGGCCGACGAGGAGGACGTTCATCGCGGGCTCACTCGCGACCGAGGTCGCCGCCCAGATTCTCCGCGACTTCGTAGCGGAGCAGGCGCGACTTCATCCAGCGGATCGCCAGGAGATCGGTGAAGGCGACGAACGCGCGGGACCACGCGCCGTACTTCGACCGGCCGAAGCGCCGGGGGCGGGGGTTGACCTCCACTTCGATCACCCGGTAGCCCCGGAGCCTCAGGAGCGTGGGAATGAACCGGTGCAGCCCGCGGTAGAGCACGAGATCACGCAGGCACTCGCGGCGGAACGCGCGGAACGTGCAGCCACTGTCCTGGATCGTCTCGTCGCTGAGCCGGTTGCGCACGCCGTTGGCGATGCGCGAGGCGAGGCGACGGCGCCAGTCGTCTCCGCGGGCGCGCTCCCTCCGCCAGCCCGTCGCCGCGTCCCAGCGGTCGAGGTACCCGAGGAGCGTCGGGATGTCCGCGGGGTCGTGCTGCAGATCCGCGTCCATCACGACGACCCACCGGCCGCGCGCCGCTTTGAAGCCCGCGTCGGTCGCCGCGGTCTCCCCGGCATTTGACTTCAGCCGCACCAGGTGGACACGCGGGTCGGCCGCGCGGAGGCCGCGGACGATCTCGGCGCTCCCGTCACGGCTGCCGTCGTCGACGAAGATCACCTCGACGGCGAGCCCGAGCCGCTCGAGCACGCCCCGCAGCTCCGCCCACAGCGGCGGAAGATTCTCCTCCTCGTTGTAGACGGGGATGACGACGGAGAGGTCAACCACCGGGCTCGCCCTGGCCCGCGCGACTCGTTCCGCGCCACTCGGCCACGAGCGTCTGCGGCAGGCCGAGCCGGTCGAGCACGCGCGCGACGGTGTGGTTCACGATGTCGTCGATGTCCTTCGGGCGCGCGTAGAAGGCCGGCATCGGCGGCAGGATCACCGCGCCCATCTCCGCGAGTGCGACGAGGCGCCTGAGGTGGCCGAGGTGCAGCGGCGTCTCGCGCACGAGCAGGAGCAGCGGGCGGCCTTCCTTGAGCGTCACGTCCGCGGCGCGCGCCACGAGAGAGTCCGAGTGACACGCGGCGATCGCCCCGGCCGTCTTGATCGAGCAGGGCGCGATCACCATGCCCGCGGTGCGAAACGAGCCCGAGGCGATGGGCGCGCCGGTGTCCTTGTTGTCGTAGTGATACGCCGCGAGCGCCTCCACGTCCTTCGCCGCGAACGCCGTCTCCTCACCGATCGTCCGCCTGCCGGGAACGGAGATGACCAGATGGGTCTCGACGTCGGGGTACCCGCGCAGCACCTCGAGGAGGCGGATCCCGTAGATCACGCCGGTCGCGCCCGTGATCCCGACGACCAGACGCATCACAAGCGGAACCTCTTCCGAAAGACTTCCTCGCGCGTCTTCTGGTAGAGGACCTCCCACTCGCGGCTCCCCTCGGGCATCGGGCGGGAGTAGGACCCGAGGATCTTCCGCACCTCGCCGTCGATCGAGTCCTCGAGCTTCGATTCGTCGGTGAGCGCGCGGATCACTTCCGGACGCAGATCGTCGGGGGCCTTGACGTGCACACCCGGCGTGGCGCTGAGCTCCTTCACGATGAGGTCGGCGAGGTGGAAGATGCGCTCGCGGCTCATGCGCATCAGAGGATGAACCCCCGCTCGCGCGCGAGCTTCTCCTTGACCTTCCCGAGGAGCTGCCGGTAGTCGGCGGCGGACTCCTTGATCTTCTTGGCGTGCTCGAGCAAGAGCTGGCGCGCGTCCGCGTCGAGCTTCTCCTCGGCGGCGATGTCGTCGACGAGGACGTGTCGAATCGCGGCGCGCGCCGCGGCCTCGTCCTTGACCTCAACGACCTTCCGCACGATCAGGCGTTTCAGGATGGCGTCGGCCATTCGCGCTGCGATCTCGTCCCGCCGCGGCATACCGATTGAGCCTACACGGCGGCGACGCGGAGAGTCAAGGAACGGCCGGCAGGGAAAACGTCACGCGCGTGCCGACGTGCAGCGTGCTCTCGATTCGGATCGACCCGCCGTGCGCCTCGACGAGCGCCTTGACGACGGCGAGCCCGAGACCAGTGCCGCGCACGGCGCCGACGTCGGGCGCCCGATAGTACGGCTCGAAGATGCGTGCGAGCGCGGCGCCGGCGATGCCCGCGCCGTGGTCGGTGACCTCGATCTCGATCATCGCGCCCGCGCGGCGGGCGCGGAGCCGCACCTCGCTGTCGGGCGGCGAGTACTTGACCGCGTTCCCGACGACGTTGGCGAGGATGCGCTCGAGAGCGTCCGGGTCGGCGTCCGCCGGAGGCAGCGCCGGCGCGCAGTCCACGACGATTGTGTCCACGGCGCCGCCCCGGAAGAGGTCGGCCGTCGCGGTGAGCGCGCCCTCCACCGCCACCGGCACGCGGTGGAGCGTCGGCTCGAGGCCACGCTCGAGACGCGAGAGATCGAGCAGGTCGCTGACGATCCGCCCGAGGCGCGCTGCCTCGGCGCCCATGATCCCCGCCATCCGCCGGACCTCGTCGGGCGCGAGCGAGCGCGCGGCGAGAATCTCGCTGAATCCCCGGAGCGCCGTGAGCGGCGTCCGGAGCTCGTGCGAGGCGACGGCGACAAAAGCGGACTTCGCGCGGTCCAGCTCTTCGAGATGGCGCGTGGCGGTCGCGACCCGCGCCTCCAGCTCGTCGGCGAACCGCCGGGCCCGCGACGTGAGCCGCGCGTTCTCCAGCGCGACGGCGACGTGGGCGCCGAGCGCCTCGAGCGCCGCGCGCTCCTCGTCGCCGAGCTCGCCGACCCGCTCGACGGCGAGCACGCCGATCGGCTGACCGGCCACGACGAGCGGCGTGGCGAACACTCGCCGCGGCCGCCTGCCGCTGCCCGTGTCGGGCACGAACACCGATGGGCCGCCGGCGAGCACGCGGGCGGCGACGGAGCCGGCCACGACGCGCTCGGCGCCCACCACGACCTCCCGTTCACCGTCGCGCACGACCAGCCCGACGTCGGCCGCGCGAAGGCGGTCGAGGAGCACGGCGCGCACCGAGCGAAGCGCGGCCTCGAGCGGCGTCACGTCCGCGAGCGCGCGCTGCACCGTCAGAATCGTCTCGTACCGTGCGCGCTGGCGGCGCGCGCGGGTGGTGAGCGTGCCGCCGAGGGCGCCGACACCCCCGACGAGCGCGAAGGTCACGAGCCCCTCCATCGTCTCCGGCGTGAGCCCCGAGCGCTCGAGCGCGGGAAGCACGACGGAGGCGTAGAGGACGAGCGTGGCCCCGGCGCCCAGCGTGCCGCCGAGCCGGCCGAACGCGAGCGCCAGCGCGGCGACGGGGATCAGATACACGTGGCGGAGCGCCGACGCGGGGTCGCCGCCTCCCTGTGCGATCAGCGCCGTGACGAGGGCCAGCGTCAGCGCCGCGACGGCGCCGAGCCCGCGCCTCACGCGCCGGTCCCGAGCAGCCGGTACGCCGCGAAGAAGAGGAGCGCGGCGACGCCGCCGGGAACGAGGCTTCCCGACCACCAGAAGAGCCAGCAGTTCCCGGCGCCCAGCAGCGCGAGGTAGAACGCCGCGCCGACGACCCACTCGATGCTCTTCGGCAGAAGCGGATCGACGAGATAGCGCACCACGTACGCTGCCGTCGCGAGGACCACCCCCGTGGCGAAGGACCAGCGGCGCTGGGCGCGGTTGAACAGAGCGCCGCGGAAGAAGCACTCCGCGGCGAGCACGTTCGCCCCAGCGTCGTAGGCCAGGGCGGCAAGGACCCCGCCCGGGCCAGGCCGGAGGCGCACACCGAGCGTGAGCGAGGCGGACACGAGCAAGTGGCCGCCGAGGAAGGCGCCGAGCGCGACGGCCGCGAGGAGCGCCCGCCCCGGCACCGGGCCCGCGAGGCCGAGCGTGGCCAGGCGCCCACGCCGCGCGAGCCACGCGACCCACAGCGGTACGATCAGGTAGGCGAGCGCGCCCGCGGGGCCGCGTGCGGCGGCCGCCGCGGCCGCCCCGAGGAGGACGATCGCGACGACCCCGGACCGCGTGCCACATCCGGCCCACGCGAGCGCGGTCGCGAGCAGGGCGCCCTGGCCGGCGGCGACGCCGACCACTCCCAGCGCTCCTGGCGGAAGCGGTATTCGGCCCGCGAGCAGCAGCGCCGTCGCGACCGCGCCCGCGAGCGTCGCGAGCAGCCGCGTCGGCGTGTCAGCGAGAAGTGGCCGGCGGCGTGGCCGCCAGGGCTGGTCGAGCGTCCACATGCGGATTCGCCGACGGGCTCGCTCCCGCCAGCTTGACAAAGACCGCCACGACGCGGCCGTCGAGCGTCCGGCCCGCCTGCCTCTCCACGTACTCGAGCGCCGCGTCGCGAGGCAGCGCGGCGCGATACGGCCGATCCGACGTGAGCGCATCGTACACGTCGGCGACCGCGACGATGCGTGCGCCGATCGGGATGGCTTCGCCCGCGAGCCCGTCGGGATAGCCGCTGCCGTCGAGGCGCTCGTGGTGGTGACGGATCGTGAGAGCGCCGGCGGCGAAGAACTCGAACGGCGAGACGATCTGCGCGCCGGTGAGCGGGTGCTTTCGCATGAGCGCCCACTCCGCGTCATCGAGCTCGCCGCGCTTGCGCAGCACCGCTTCGGGCACGCCGATCTTCCCGATGTCGTGCAGGAGCCCGGCCTGGCCGACGATCTCGACCTCGTGCGGCGGGAGCCCGAGCGCCGCCGCGACGCTCCGACTCGCGGCGCCGACGCGCTCGGAGTGGCCGCGCGTGTACGCATCTTTCGCCTCGAGCGCGTTGGCCAGGCCGAGGAGCGACTGGTAGATCGCGCGCTGCACCTGCTGGTACAGCCGCTTGACGTCCTCGGCGTAGCGGAGGGCCTGCTGGTACGCGGCGCTCAGCCGGCGGTAGGCCGCCGTCAGGTCGTCGCCGGCCGGAAACGCGACGGACACTAGCCGCGCTGCCATACGATGGCGCACGGCAGGAGTGTCTCGATCAGGTCGAGCAATCCGAGCGGTGAGAAGGGCTTCGTCAGATAGTGATCCGCGCCGGCGGCCAGCCCGCGCCTGACGTCGTCGGTCTGCGCTGCCGCCGTGAGCATCACGATCTTCGTCGCGGCGAAGCGCGCGTCGCGCCGGAGCTGAGCGCAGACCTCCAGGCCGCTCATGTCGGGCAGGTTCACGTCCAGGAGCACCAGTTCGGGCCGGTGGGCCTCGGCGAGGGCGAGCGCCGTCGCGCCGTCGAGCGCCTCGATGATCTGGATCCGCCCGTCCTCGAGGGTCACCCGCACGAGCTCGACGATGCTGGCCTCGTCGTCGGCGATCAGGATCGTTGGCATCGCGCCCAGTCAGGCGCAAGCGCGATGCCAGAGGGCCGGGGTCCCGGCGACGCGGAGTTATCGAACGCCGGACCGCCACGCTGCTCAGCCGAGGAGGCGGAGTGCCCTCCCCTCTGGGCAGCCGGCTAGTGAGCCTGGGCGGCGGTCTGGAGGCGGATCATCGCGCGGGAGAGCGCCGCCGTCGCCCGCGCGTAGTCGATCGCTTCCTCGGCGCCTCGTCCGGACAGGCGGCGCTCTGCCCGCTCCCTGGCCTGCTCGGCGCGCGGGCGGTCGATCTCATCAGGCCGCTCGGCCGTGTCGGCGAGAATGATGACCTTATCGTTCCGGACCTCCGCGAAGCCACCCGACACGGCCAGGGGGTGCTCGTCGCGTCCGATGCGGTACGTGACCGCGCCGGTCCCGAGCGTCGTGAGGAACGCGGCGTGGCCGGGCAGGACGCCAAAGTATCCCTCGATCCCGGGGACCACGACCTCATCGGCGGTCTCGGCGACGACGAGCCGCGTCGGCGTGGCGAGCTCCAGCGTCAGCCGCTCGGCCACTAGGCCGCCTCGCGGAGCTTCTTGGCCTTGTCCCCCGCCTCGCCGATGTCCCCGACCATGTAGAAGGCCTGCTCGGGCAGGTCGTCGTGCTTGCCCTCGACGACCTCCTTGAAGCTCTTGATGGTGTCCTGAAGCTTCACGTACCGCCCCTGCGTACCCGTGAACGCCTCGGCCACGAACATCGGCTGTGACAGGAAGCGCTGGATCTTGCGGGCCCGGGCGACGATCAGCTTGTCCTCGTCGGACAGCTCCTCCATGCCGAGGATCGCGATGATGTCTTGCAGGTCCTTGTAGCGCTGGAGGATGGACTGCACGGCGCGGGCGGTCTGGTAGTGGTCCTGGCCCAGGATGTTCGGGTCGAGGATCCGCGAGGTGGACGCGAGCGGATCCACGGCCGGGTAGATGCCGAGCTCGGTGAGCGCTCGGCTCAGCACCGTCGTCGCGTCGAGGTGGGCGAAGGCCGTGGCCGGGGCGGGATCGGTGATGTCGTCGGCCGGCACGTAGATCGCCTGCACGGAGGTGATCGAGCCCTTCTTCGTGGACGTGATCCGTTCCTGGAGCGCCCCCATCTCGGTCGCGAGCGTGGGCTGGTACCCGACCGCCGACGGCATCCGGCCGAGCAGCGCGGACACCTCCGAGCCGGCCTGCGTGAATCTGAAGATGTTGTCGATGAAGAGCAGCACGTCCTGCCCTTCCTCGTCGCGGAAGTACTCGGCCGCCGTGAGGCCGGTGAGGCCGACGCGCAGGCGCGATCCCGGCGGCTCGGTCATCTGGCCGAAGATGAGCGCGGTCTTTTCGAGGACGCCCGACTCTTTCATCTCGTGGTAGAGATCGTTCCCCTCGCGCGTCCGCTCCCCCACCCCGGCGAAGACCGAGATGCCGCCGTGCTGCTTGGCGATGTTGTGGATGAGCTCCTGGATCAGGATCGTCTTGCCGACCCCGGCGCCGCCGAAGAGGCCGGTCTTGCCGCCCTTGGTGTAGGGCTCGAGGAGGTCGACCACTTTGATACCGGTCTCGAACATCTCGACCTTCGTGGACTGGTCCTCGAAGGGCGGCGCCGGCCGGTGGATCGGATACGTCTTCTTCGTGTGGATCGCGGGGCCCTTGTCCACGGGCTCGCCCACGATGTTCAGGATCCGGCCGAGCGTCTCCTTGCCGACCGGGATCGAGATGGGCCCGCCCGTGTCCTTGACGGTCATGCCGCGCCTGAGACCGTCGGTCGACGCCATCGCGACCGTGCGCACCTGGCTCTCGCCCAGGTGCTGCGCCACCTCGAGCACGAGCCGCTGCGAGTACGAAAAGATGTCCTTGATCTCGACGCCCTCCACCTCGAGCGCGTTGAAGATCCCGGGCAGCTTCCCCGGCTCGAACTCGACGTCCACGACGGGCCCGATGACCTGGACGATCTTCCCGACGTTCATGCCTCGGCTCCTTGCGTGAGGGCTTCGGCGCCGCCGACGATGTCGAGCAGCTCCTTGGTGATCTTCTCCTGGCGCGCCTTGTTGTACTGGATGGTGAGGACCTCGATCATCTCCTTCGCGTTCTTCGTCGCCGCCTCCATCGCCGTCATCCGCGCGCCGTACTCGCCCGCGAGGGACTCCATGAGGGCGCGGAAGACCTGCGTCCGCACGTGCCGGGGCAGCAGGTCGCCGAGGATCGCGTCCGACCCCGGCTCGTAGAGGTAGTCCACCGTCGACGCCCGCTCCTCTCCCGCCTCCGCGCGCGGGATGGGCAGGAGCTGCTCGCGGACGGGGCGCTGGACGGCGACCGAGCGGAACTCGTTGTAGATCAGGTGCACCTCGTCGACCTCGGCACCGAGATACTGCTGCATGAGGAAGTCGGCGAGCTCGGCCGCGTGGCTGTAGGCGAGCCGATCCCAGAAGCCGAGCATGTCGCGCTTGATCGTGAAGCCGCGACGACGGAAGAAGTCGCGGCCCTTGCGCCCGACGACGACGAGCGTGACGTCCGGGGCGCTCGACTGGCGGATGAAGTCGAGCGCGCGGCGGACGATGTTCGCGTTGAACGCGCCCGCGAGCCCGCGGTCCGCCGTGATGATCACGACCTGGCGCCGCGGTCCCGCGCGCTGGACCAGGAGCGGGTGCGGCGCCTCGTCGCCCGCGGCGGCGCTCGACACGAGGTTCCCGAGCAGCTCCGCCATCTTCCCGGCGTACGGCCGCGCGGCGACGATCCGCTCCTGCGCCCGGCGGAGCTTCGCCGCAGCGACCAGCTTCATCGCCCGCGTGATCTTCTGCGTGGACTCGACGGACCGGATTCGTCGCCGGATGTCGCGGAGGGTCGCCATGCGCGTCGGGCCCTACGCCGCCTTGATGCCCTTGGCGGCCACGAACTCCGCCTTCGCGTCGTGCACGGCCTTCGTGAGGCTCTCGCGCAGCGTGTCCGAGATCTCGTTCTTCTCGCGGATCTCCGCCAGGATCCGGGGGTCCTTGCGCTCGAGCGAGCCGTAGAAGTGCGTCTCGAAGTCCCGGATCGCGTCCGCCGGCAGATCGTCGAGCAGCCCCTGCGTGCCCGCGAAGATGATCGCGACCTGCTTCTCGACGGGCACCGGCCGGTACTGGCCCTGCTTCAGGATCTCGACCATGCGCTGACCGCGCGCGAGCTGGATCTGGGTCGCACGATCGAGGTCGCTCCCGAATTGCGCGAAGGCCGCCAGCTCACGGTACTGGGCGAGGTCGAGCCGCAGCTTGCCCGCCACCTGGCGCATCGCGCGGATCTGCGCCGAGCCGCCCACCCGTGAGACCGACAGGCCGACGTTCACCGCGGGACGGATGCCGCCGTAGAAGAGGTCCGACTCGAGGTAGATCTGTCCGTCGGTGATCGAGATGACGTTCGTCGGGATGTACGCCGACACGTCGCCCAGCTGCGTCTCGATGATCGGCAGCGCCGTCAGCGAGCCGCCGCCGAGCGCGTCGTTGAGCTTCGCCGCGCGCTCGAGCAGCCGGGAGTGCAGGTAGAACACGTCCCCGGGGTACGCCTCGCGCCCGGGGGGGCGCCGGAGCAGGAGCGAGAGCTGCCGGTAGGCCGCGGCGTGCTTGGAGAGGTCGTCGTAGATGCAGAGCGCGTGGCGTCGGGAGTCGCGGAAGTACTCCCCCATCGTGACGCCCGCGTACGGCGCGATGTACTGGAGCGGCGCCGGCTCGGACGCCGAGGCCACGACGACCGTCGTGTACTTCATGGCTCCCGCGTCCTCGAGGACCTTGACCACCTGCGCCACGGTCGAGCGCTTCTGCCCGATCGCGACGTAGAAGCAGTAGACGTCCTGGCCCTGCTGGTTGAGGATCGTGTCCACGCCGATCGCGGTCTTGCCGGTGCCGCGGTCGCCGATGATCAGCTCGCGCTGGCCGCGCCCGATCGGGATCATCGAGTCGATGGCCTTGAGCCCGGTCTGGAGCGGCTCCTTCACCGACCGGCGGTCCACGACGCCCGGGGCGTAGCGCTCAATCGGCCGGAACTCCTTGGTGTTGACCGGGCCCTTGCCGTCCACGGGCTCGCCGAGCGCGTTGACGACGCGGCCCGTCAGGGCTTCGCCGACCGGCACCTGCGCGATCCGGTTGGTGCGCTTGACGATGTCGCCTTCCTTGATGAGCTTGTCGTCGCCGAGGAGCACCGCCCCGACCTGGTCCTGCTCGAGGTTGAGGACCATCCCGACGACGTCGCCCGGGAACTGGAGCAGCTCGCCCGACATCGCCTTCTCAAGCCCGTAGATGCGCGCGATGCCGTCGCCGACCTCGATGACGCGGCCGACCTCCTGCAGGTCGACCTCCGCCTCGTAGCCCGCGAGCTGCCGCTTGATGATCTCGCTGATCTCTCCGGCCTTGATCATCGCTATCCCCGGACCTCCCCTCTTGAGGGTTGCGCGGGCGACGCCCGCGCTCGAGCGCGGCCTAGCCCTTCACCAGCCGTTCGCGCAGCCGCGCCAGCTGGCCGTCCAGACTTCCATCTACCAGGAGGCTGCCGATCTCCGCGACGAACCCGCCCAGGAGCGCCCCGTCCACGGCCTCTTCGAGCACCACCTGCTTGCCGCCGGTGACCCGGCTCAACCGGCCCGCCAGCGCCGCGCGCTCGTCGGCGGTGAGCGGCGTGGCCGTGCGCACCCGCGCGCTCACGCGCCCGGCGGCATCGTCCACGAGCTCGCGGTACGCGGCGGCGATGGACGGCAGGCGCTCGGCCCGCCCGTGGGCGGCGACGCGCGCGAGGAAGTCGCGCGTGAGCGGCGCCACCTCGAGTCGCGCGGCGACCTCCGCCGCCGCGTCGCGCTTGACCGTCGTGGTGACCCAGGGGCGGCTCAGGAAGGCGCGGAGCTCGGGCTCCCGGGCGAACAGGTCCGCCGCGGCGGCGAGCTCGCGCAGGACCGTGTCGGCCTGGCCGCGCTCCTGCGCGAGCGCGAACAACGCCTTCGCGTAGGAGCGGTCGACGCGCTCTGCCACGGCCACCTAGTCGCCGACCTTTGCGATCGCCTCGGCGAGGAGGCGCCGGTGATCCTCGTCCCGTAGGCTCTTGCGCACGAGCTTCTCGGCCACCAGGGTGGCGAGCTCCGCGACCTCGCGCCGCAGCTCGTCGCGCGCGCGCCGGACGTCCGCCTCCAGCTGCGCGCGCGCGCTGTCGATCAGCCGCTGCGACTCCGCGCGGGCCGCGCCGACGAGGCGCTTTTGCTCCTCCGCGGCCTCCTTCAGGGCCTGGGCGCGGATCGCGGCCGCCTCGGCGTGGGCGGCGCGCAGGCGCGCCTCGTTCTCCTCCTGCTGACGCGCGGCCTCGGCGCGCGCGGCCTGCGCCTCCTCGAGCGACTTCTGGATGGCGGCGGTCCGCTCCTGCATCTTCGCGAGGAAGGGCTTGTAGAGGAGCCGTTGCAGGATGACGAGCAGGATGAGGAAGTTGACGACCTGGACGATCAGCGACCTGTCGAGGCTGACGAGGCCGCCTTCGTGTCCGCCTTCCGCCGCCCAGGCGACACCGGGTCCCTGGAACGCCCATCCCGCGAGGAGCAGGGCGCCGGCGCACACGATCGCGCCCGTCCAGTTGCGCTCACGCCGACACATAAGGAGGCTCTCCCTGGTCTCGTGCTGCTCGCGAAGGTTTGTGAAAACTATCACGCGACCCGCTCGGTGTCAATCGCCGGCGGACAAGCTACCGCGCGATCACGCCGCCGCCGACCACGCACTCGCCCCGGTACCAGACCACCGACTGCCCCGGCGCGATGGCCCGCTGCGGCTCGTCGAACACGACCTCGGCCGTGTCCGCGTCGACCATGCGCACCGTGGCCGGCGCGGGCGCGTGGCTGTGGCGGATCTTCGCCTCGACGCGCATCGCGGCGCTCGGCGGAGAGCACGAGATAAAGTTCACCGCGCGCGCCACGAGCCGGTCACGCTCCAGATCGGCCGAGCCGCCGACCACGACGGTGGCTCGCTCGGGATCGAGGTCGACGACGTAGAGCGACCGCCCTACCGCGAGGCCGAGCCCCTTCTTCTGCCCGATGGTGTAGCCGGCGACGCCGCCGTGCATCCCGAGCACCCTGCCCTGGCGGTCGACGATGGGGCCGGGGCGGAACACACCGGGCTCACGGCGGCGCAGGAAGCCACGGTAGTCGTCGTCCGGGACGAAGCAGATTTCCTGGCTCTCGGGCTTGTCCGCCGTCACCAGCCCGAGGCGCCGCGCGTGAGCGCGCACCTCGTCCTTCGTCAGGTCGCCGACGGGAAACCGCGCCGCGGCGAGCTGCGTCTGCGTGAGCGGCCAGAGGAAGTCGGTCTGATCCTTCCGCGGGTCCACGGCGCGCAGGAGCAGGTAGCGTCCCGTCGCCGCGTCGCGGGTCACGCGCGCGTAGTGGCCCGTCGCGACGGCCGCCGCGTCCCAGGCTCGGGCGCGTCGCAGGAGCGAGCCGAATTTCAACTCACTGTTGCAGGCGAGGCACGGGACCGGGGTCTCACCCCGTCGGTACGCGTCGGCGAATGGACCGACGACGGCGTGATCGAACTCCCTCTCGATGTTGAGGAGGTAGTAGGGGATCCCGAGGGCGCGGGCGACGTGCCGTGCATCGTCCGACGAGTCCGTCCCACAGCAGCTCCCGAAGCGCTTCGTCGGCTCGGCGGGCTCCGACCAAGGCCAGACGCGCAGGGTGACGCCGACAACGTCCCCGCCCTGCTCGACGAGTAGCGCGGCGGCGACGGAGGAGTCGACACCCCCGCTCATCCCGACGACGATTCGCTCGGCCATGCCCCAGAGTGTAGACGCTCTCCGACTCAGTGTCTCGCGCCGAGCAGCTCGGTCAGCCGGTCGAGCTCTTCCCCTGTCGCGTAGACGACCTCGATCTTGCCCTTGCGCTCGCTGCCGACGATCCGTACGCGGGTCATCAGCGCTCGCTGGAGCCCGGCTTCGAGCGCGGCCAGCTCGGGGGAACGCCGACGCCCTGTGCGCGGCGCGGCGCCGCGCGGGCGGGCCGCCTCCTCGAGGGCGCGAATCGAGTCCTCCGTCGCCCTGACGGACCACGCGTGCGCGAGAATGTCGTCACGCAGCCTGAGCTGATCCGCCGGGTTCGTCAGCGCGAGAAGCGCTCGCGCGTGCCCCATCGTGAGGCGCCCTCCGCGCAGATCCGCCTGGATCTCCTCCGGCAGTCGCAGCAGGCGGAGCGAGTTCGCGATCGAGCTGCGGTCGCGGCCGATCCGCCCGGCGAGCTCTTCCTGTGTCCAGCCGAACTGGCCGAGGAGCTTCTCGTAGGCCTCGGCCTCGTCGATCGGGTTCAGGTCTTCTCGGAGCAGATTCTCGACGAGCGCGAGCTCAAGGCTCTCGGCGTCGGTGGCGTCGCGGACGATCGCCGGGATGCGCTCTAGCCCCGCCTGTCGCGCGGCGCGCCAGCGGCGTTCACCCGCGATGAGCTGATAGCCAGGCCCTCGGTGCCGGACGATGACCGGCTGGATCACCCCCGACGCTCTGATCGACGTGACGAGCTCTTCTAAGGCTTCGGGACTAAATGATTTTCTCGGCTGTGCCGGGTTCGCCTCGATCTGGTCGACTGGGATCTCGATCAGAACGTCGTCTGCAGCCGGCGTGGCCGAAAGGAGAGCGCCAAGGCCGCGGCCGAGCCCTCGCCTATTCATGCTTGAGGACCTCCCCCGTGAGTTCGAGATATGCGACGGAGCCGCTCGATCGCAGATCATGCAGCATTACGGGCTTCCCGTAGCTCGGGGCCTCTGAGAGCCGCACGTTGCGCGGAATCACCGTGTCGAAGATCTCGCCCGGGAAGTAGCGGTGCACCTCATCGCGGATCTGGAGAGCCAGGCTCGTCCGTCCATCGAACATCGTGAGCACGATGCCCTCGACCGAGAGGCGTGGATTCAAGCGCTCGCGGACGAGCCTGATGGTTTTGAGGAGATGGGTGAGTCCCTCAAGCGCGTAGAACTCGCACTGCAGGGGCACGAGGACCCGGTCGGCGGCCGCGAGTGCGTTGATCGTCAGCAGGCCAAGCGACGGGGGACAGTCGACGATCACGAAGTCGTAGGCCTGGGCCACGGGCTCGAGTGCGACTCTCAAGCGATACTCGCGCTGGTCAACGGACACCAGCTCGATCTCGGCACCGACGAGGTCGATGTCGGACGGGAGCAGTCGTAGGTGCGCCAGCCCGGTCTCGCGAACAGCCTTCTCGGTGGCCTCGTTGCCGAGGATGACGTGATAGACGGTGGGATAGAGTCCGGACTTTTGAACACCCAGTCCTGTCGTGGCGTTGCCCTGAGGGTCCAGATCCACCAGGAGGGTAGGGCGCTCGGCAAGGGCGAAGCCGGCCGCGAGGTTGACGGCGGTGGTCGTCTTCCCAACGCCGCCTTTCTGATTGACGACCGCGAGGATCCTAGCTATTGGAGCGTTCCACGTACAACATTACCAATCACATGACGTGCCCACGCGTGGTGTTCCACGAAGAACATTGTCAAGGGAGCGTGCCGTCGGGGTCAAGAATTTCGGAAGACCGCGAACCTCCGAAGTGGTCGTCCTCTGCCGGCTTCGACTGTTATCCACTCGCCGATGGGCAACGGCCGGGGCCTCGGCGGACCGGAGGCGACGACGACGCCACCCGGTCTGACGACCAGCCGGGCAGCGACCGTCATGAGAGCCCCAGGGTCGCCGGCGCAGCGCATGACGACGGCGTCGAATCCACTCTGAAGCTCCTCTATGGCGTCCTCGACCCGTCGGGCGAGGACGCGCGCATGCTCGAGCCCAAGCTCTCGTATTGCGCTCGAGAGGAACGAAACGCGCTTCTGGCGCGATTCGACGAGAACGAGCTCGACCTCACCCAGGACGATCTTGAGCGGAATCCCGGGAAGGCCGGCACCCGAGCCGAGATCGAGCAGGGTACGAAGCGGGCGGGGCAGCACCTCGAGAAAGAGCAAGCTATCGAGCAACAGCTTGTCGACGATCCAGTGGGGCTCCGCTGAGCCGATGAGCCTCTGAGATTTTTGCCATTTCAGTAATAATTTCAGATATTTGTCGAATAGGTCGAGCTCAAGAGATGTCAGCGAGCGGCGGAGAATGCCGTGGGCGCCTTCGGCCAGACGCGTAAGAGGATCGGCCACCGATGGGAGGCAGGCGTGAGGCGCCGGATCAGGCCCGGCCGGCGTCCTTGGCCTCCCGCCCGGCGCGCGCACGCGCTGGGCGGTCCATCAACCGTTGCTGGGTGATCTGGAGGATGTTCGACACCGTCCAGTAGAGTACGAGCCCCGACGGCAGATTCAGGAACATGAACGTGAAGACGAACGGCATGACGAGCATCATCTTCGCCTGGCGGGGATCGCCCGAGGTCGGCGACATCTTCTGCTGGATGAACATCGTGACACCCATCAGGACCGGTAAAACGTACGTCGGATCGTGGGCCGCGAGGTCACAGATCCACAGGTCGACCCCGAAGAATCGCCCGAGGCAGAGGAACTTCGCGTTCTGCAGCTCCACGGCGAGCGACAGCGCCAGGTAGAGGCCGTAGAAGATCGGAACCTGGGCGACCATCGGCAGGCATCCGCCCATCGGATTCACGTTGTATTTCCGGTAGAGCTCGAGCGTCTCCTTCTGCAGCCGCTGCGGGTCGCTCTTGTGCTTGTTGCGGAGCGCGTTGACTTGAGGCTGCAAGGCCTGCATCGCCTTCATCGACCGCATGCTCTTGACCGTCAGCGGGTAGAAGAGGACGCGCGTGAGCACGGTTAACAGGATGATCGCGACACCGTAGTTACCGACGTACTTGTAGACCCAGTTCATCAAGAACAGAATCGGCACCCCGAGCCATTCCATCGGCAGGCCGCCCCAGCGGCGCGGCAGCGGGAAGCCGCCGAAGTTGATCGTCTCCTGGAGCCCGTGCGCCCGGAGCCGCTCGTACTCCTTCGGCCCGGCGTAGATGAGCGCGCCACCCTCCCACGCCTGGCCCGGCGGGATCGTTGGCGTCGCGCGGAGGGCGATGCTCGCGCGGCCCGCGGGCGCCTTGTCGCCGTTTTTCGCCTCGGGCAGCTTCCCCTCGCTGGTGGCCACGAGCTTGAAGCCCGGCGTCTGGGGGATGAGCGCCTCGACGTACCAGACGCTCCCCAGGGCAATCCATTCGCCGTCGCTGATCCGCTCGCCGACGGCGGTCAGGTCTTCGACGCGCTCGACGTGGCCGTTCGGCGACCAGACGATCTCCGTCGGGTGCTGACCCTGGAACTTTTCCGGCGTCGCGTGCCACGCCTCCCGGGTAAGCCATGGCAGAGCGAGGGTGATCGTGCGCGGAGCGCGGGTGACGTTCTCCACGCGTAGGGACACGTCGATGGCGAAGTCGTCGGCTCGGAACGTGAGGCGCTGACGAACGCGGAGTCCGTCCAGCTCACCCGTCAGGACCAGGTCCTGCGTCGGACGCTCCGCGCCCACCGCGATTCGCTCGGTGCTGAACGCCATCGGGACGACGTCGGGGGGGCGGCTGGCGTCGGCGGAGATCAGCAATCCGGCCGGGCCGAGGTCGCCGACGATGACCATCGGCTTCTCTCCCCGGTACTTCAGGACGAACGCCTGCAGCTTTGCCCCCTCGCTCGACACCACGGCGTCGTACAGCGGCGTCTCCACGACGGCGAGCCGCTGGGGGGGCCGCGGCCCGGGCGGCCGCGGCATGGCGGCCGCCGCAGGAACCGGAGGCGGCGGGGCGGGCAGGGGAGTCGCCGGCGCCGTCTGCGCGGGCGCCTTCGGCGCTGGCGCTTCCTGGGACGTCGGGAAGAAGAACATCTGGTAGACCAGGAGGAGCGCTGCCATGAGGACGGCGGCGATGATCGCGCGCTTTTCCATCGTCACACCCGCCCCTGGCGGACTGGCGGCGGGTCGTAGCCGCCGGGATGGAATGGATGACACCGCAGCACGCGTCTGAGCGCGAGCCAGCCGCCATACACCACTCCGTGCTCGAGGAGGGCGAGCCGCGCGTACTCCGAGCACGTCGGCGCGAACCGGCACGACCGCGGCAGGAGCGGCGAGACGACGCGTTGATAGAAGGTGAGCGCGGCGAGCACGACGCGCGTCACGCGCGGGCTCCCGGAATCGCCGCGAGCGCGCCGCGCAACTCCTTCACGAGCATCGCGAAGGGCTCACTCAGCGCCGACGGCTTTCCGATCACCACCAACGTCGTCCGCGCAGGCGCGGCCTCGCGCGTCGCCCGATACGCTTCCCGCAGCCGGCGCCGCACCCGGTTCTTCGCCGCCGCGCGCCGGACCTGGCGGCTCACGGCGAACCCCACACGGCGCGCGTCGACGCTCTCGCGCCAGAGGATGATCATGGACGGCCGGTCAATGCGTTTGCCCCGCTGGAAGATCGCCTGAAAGTCGGCGCCGGTCGTCAGCCGCTCGTGTCGAGGGAAGCGCCCCGTCAGACGGTCAGCCGTTTGCGCCCCTTGGCTCGCCGCCGTTTCAACACCTTCCGCCCGCCCTTGGTTTTCATCCGCTCGCGGAAACCATGGGTTTTTTTGCGTCGACGCACATTCGGCTGAAAGGTCCGCTTCACGAGCGCTGATCCCCCCTTCGATCGTCGAACCGACCCAGTGTAGACATCGCCTCTGAGCGAGTCAACACGCGATCCCTCTTGCGACCTGCTTCGCGCGCGTGCTAGAGTCCGCCAATCCACTGAGCGACTTGATCGCGTGTGAGGTGTTTTGCCCCGATGCGCGCGTGCCTCGGCGCAGATGTCCGGGTCGGCTGAGCGCTCCGAGCTATCCACACCTGTGGATAACTCTGTGCGTAAGTGAGGTCTCCGCCTGTGTTGGATAGCCTTTGGGCCCAGCTTCTCGAGTCCTTGTCCCGAAAACTCGCCCCGACCGTCTTCGACAGTTGGATCCGCCCGTGCCGACTCCTGGCCGTCGAGGGCGACCACCTGCGAATCGGCGCGCCGAATCCGTTTTCCCGCGACTGGCTCACGCAGCATCACCTGGACGCGCTGCAACACGCCGCGCAGGAAGTCGTGGGTGGCCACCCGCGCGTGACCATCGTCGTGGACGAGGCCGCGGCAACCGAGGCGGCGCCCGTGGTGACGCCGCCGCGCGGCGGCGGGGCGGGCACGGCGGAAGGGCTGAACCCGCGCTATACGTTTGACGCCTTCGTCGTCGGCTCCTCGAACCAGTTCGCCCAGGCGGCGTGTCAGGCAGTGGCCGAGCTGCCGTCGCGAGCGTACAACCCGCTCTTCATCTACGGCGGCGTGGGTCTCGGCAAGACGCATCTGCTGCACGCGGTCGGCCACCAGAGCGTGCGCCTGTTCCCCGGCATGGCGGTCGTCTACATCTCGTCCGAGCGGTTCACGAACGAGCTGATCAATGCGATCCGCTACGATCGCACCGCCGAGTTCCGAGCGCGCTATCGCACGATCGATCTTCTCCTGATCGACGACATCCAGTTCATCTCGGGCAAGGAGCGGACCCAGGAGGAGTTCTTCCACACGTTCAACGACCTCTACGAGTCGCGCAAGCAGATCATCGTCTCGAGCGACTGTTCGCCCAAAGAGATCCCGGAGATCGAGGAGCGGCTCCGCTCGCGATTCGAGTGGGGGCTCATCGCCGACATTCAGCCACCGGACTTCGAGACGCGCGTCGCGATTCTCAAGAAGAAGGCGGCGCTCGAGCGCGTTCGCCTGACCGACGACGTGGCCTACCTGATCGCGAGCCGCATCAAATCGAACATCCGCGAGCTCGAGGGATCGCTGACTCGCATGATCGCCTTCTGCGCTCTCACGGGACGCGAGATGACCGTCGACCTCGCGCAAGAGGTGCTCGGCGAGCTCTGGGGCGAGGAAGAGAAGCTCATCACGATCGACCAGATCCAGCGGAAGGTTTGCGACTTCTTCGGCATTCGGCTCTCCGATCTCAAGGCGAAGAATCGGACGAAGGCCATCGCATTCCCCCGGCAGATCGCCATGTACCTGGCGCGCCAGCTCACCCACGCGTCCCTGTCCGAGGTGGGGCGCGCCTTCGGTGGCAAGGATCACACCACGGTGCTGCACGCCGTGGATAAGGTGCAGGTGCTGCTCCAGGAAGATCCCAAACTGCGCAAGACGATCGACGGGCTTATCCAGAGCGTCACCCTGTGATCCACGCGTCTCCCGGCGCCGTCCACACACTTATCCCCGCGGGCCGTGCGCAGAACCGCCTGCGGCAAGCCGCCTTTCCGCCTCACCCACCCGATCCACACGGACTACGAGTTTCTACGGCTACGATGTTGTTGTTCTCTTCTTACCAACAATGGAGAACTGCATGGAAGTCGTGATCGACCGTGATGCGTTTGTCAAGGGCCTGCAGATGGTGCAGAACATCGTGGAGCCCCGTCAGACGCTTCCGATTCTTGCGAACGTGCTCCTCGAGACCGATGGCGAGGCGGTGCGTGTGACCGCGACCGACCTCGAGGTCGGAGCACGTGTCGCGATCCCCGCGAAGGTCGCGTCCAAGGGGGCCATCACGGTCTCGGCCCGGAAGCTCGCGGAGATCGTGAAGGAGCTCCCGACTGCAGCGGTCAGTCTCCGAGTGACGGACACCGCCAGCGTGAGCCTTCGGTGTGCCGGCGCCACCTACAAGCTCGTCGGGCTGTCGCCCGACGACTTTCCACCGGTCGTCCCGGCGTCGCCGGCGTCGTGGGTGAGTCTCGACGGGAAGACGCTGCGAGAGATGTTGCTCCAGACGAGCTTCGCAGTCTCCCACGACGAGACGCGCTACGCCCTCAATGGCATCCTCTTCGTCCTCCAGGGGAAGGACGTCCAGATGGTCGCGACCGACGGCCATCGGCTCGCCGTGTCGAAGCGGAGCCTCGGCCGAGGCGTCGGGGGCATGACGGGCATCGTGCCGCGCAAGGCCGTCAGCGAGATCATGCGGGTCTTGGGCGCGGGTGAAGATGTTCAGATCGCGATCACGGAGAATCAGTTTGTGCTTCAGATGCCCAACTTCGTGATGACGGCGCGCCTGATCGAGGGACAGTTTCCGAATTACGAGGCGGTCGTTCCAAAGGCGCACCCGAGTCGGCTCGTGGTCTCCCGCCAGGCGTTCGCGGCCGCGTTGCGACGCGTCGCCGTCATGGCCGAAGAGCGGAACAAGCCCGTCAAGCTCTCGCTGGCTCCCGCCTCGCTACGGCTCTCGGCGTCGAGCCAGGATCTCGGGGAGGCGGAGGAGGGGATGGAGGTCGCGTATAGCGGCGAAGAGCTCGTGATCGGGTTCAACTCACGCTATCTCCTGGACGCAGTCGCCGCAGTCGAGCGAGACCAAATCGTCCTCGAGTTGAAGGATTCCTTGAGCCCCGGCGTCATTAAAAGCGTCGAGGATGAGGGGTACTGCTGTGTTATAATGCCTATGCGGATCTAGAAGCCATTTTTGCCTTTAAAAATAGGAGTTTAAGAGGGTGCAGATCGGGTCTGTGGACGCTGTGGATTTTCGTAATTATCGCACCCTCTCGCTGGCTCCTGGCCCCCGCCTGAACGTCCTCAGCGGACCAAACGGCCAGGGCAAAACGAACCTTCTCGAGGCCCTTGGTCTGCTCGTGACCGGGCGATCGTTCCGAACGCCGCGAATCGCGGAAATCCCGCGTTGGGGCTCACGGTCGGCCTCGCTCACGGGGGACCTGGTCAGCGCCGCCGCGGCCTCGCCGTCGCGCCGGACGGTCCGGCGGACGGTCGAGCAGCTCGACGACGGCCGCTGGCAGTCCAGGGGTGAGGCCGTCGAGTGGGCGCGGGCGATCGCTTTCGGCTGGCAGGACCTCGAGATCGTGAACGGCGCGCCGAGCGCGCGGCGTGGCTTCATCGACGGGGTCGCGGGCCGCCTCTATCCGGCGCACCGCGCGGCGCTCATCCAGTTCCGTCAGATCCTCACTCGACGGAACCGGCTCCTCCAGGGCGGCTCGGGGGATGCAGCCACACGCGCGCGGCTCGAGCCGTGGGACGCGCAGTTCGCTGCCGTGGGCATGGAGCTCGTCAGCCGTCGCCGGCGGGCCGTGGCGGCGCTCCAGACTGAGCTTGCCAGAGTCTACGGGGCTCTGGGCGCGACGCGCGGCAAGGTCGAGATCCGTTATCGGACGGCGCTGGGAGAAGCGTCGGACGCGGCGGCGCTCCTCGCGGCGCTCGAGCGGGCGCAGCGCGAGGAGGTTCGCCGAAGGCAGACCGTGGTGGGGCCCCACCGGGACGACCTCGCGATCGAGATCGACGGCGCCGACGCCCGCGCCTTCGGGTCCCGCGGGCAGCAGCGGCTCCTCGCGCTGGCGCTGCGCCTGGCCGAGCTGCTGCCGGTCACCGAGGCGGCGGGAACGACGCCGGTCCTGCTGCTCGACGACGCGCTCTCCGAGCTCGACCCGGCGGCCCGCGAGCAGGTCGTGCGTGAGCTCGGCGCCGCCGAGCAGGTCTTCCTCACGACCCCGGAGCCGCCGACCGTGAAGGGGGCCGCCGTCTTCTACGTCAACGCTGGAGCGGTGGTGGCCGCATGAGCGCCGAGACGTACACGGCGAGCGACATCAAGGTCCTCGAGGGCCTCGAGGCCGTCCGCAAGCGCCCCGCGATGTACGTCGGGGACACGAGCGCGTACGGTCTCCACCACCTCGTCTACGAGGCCGTCGACAACTCCGTGGACGAGGCGCTGGCTGGTGTCTGCGATCACATCAAGGTCGTCCTGCACGGAGACGGCTCGTGCTCGGTGGGCGACAACGGACGCGGGATCCCGGTCGATATCCACAAGGAGAGCGGCAAGTCCGCCGCGGAGGTCGTCCTGACGGTCCTCCACGCGGGCGGAAAGTTCGAGCACTCCGTGTACAAGGTGTCGGGCGGCCTCCACGGCGTCGGCATCTCGGTCGTCAACGCGCTCAGCGAGTGGCTCGAGGTCGAGATCCGGCGCGAGGGCCAGGAGTGGACGCAGCGCTACGAGCGCGGTGTCCCGAAGGCGCCGCTCACCGCGACCGGCACCACGAAGAAGACCGGGACGATCATCCGCTTCAAGCCCGACGCCACGATCTTCGAGGAGACGACGTTCTCCTTCGACACGCTCTCGAACCGCCTGCGCGAGCTGGCCTTCCTCAACCGGGGCCTCAAGATCGTCATCGAGGACGAGCGCGACGGGCGGAGCCACACCTTCCTCTACAAGGGCGGCATCGTCGAGTTCGTCAAGCACCTCAACCAGAACAAGACGCCGATCCACCCGAAGGTGCTGTTCTTCGAGGGGAAGAAGGGTGACACCGAGATCGAGGTCGCGCTGCAGTACAACGACGGGTATCAGGAGAGCGTCTTCTCGTTCGCGAACAACATCAACACGCGCGAGGGCGGGACGCACCTCACCGGGTTCCGCGCGGCGGTGACGAGCCGGATCACGGCCTACGCGGAGGCGAACGGCTTCCTCAAGGGCTTCAAGGGCGGCGTCACCGGCGACGACGTCCGCGAGGGCCTCACCGCCGTGGTGTCGGTGCGGTTGCCGGAGCCGCAGTTCGAGGGGCAGACGAAGGCGAAGCTCGGCAACAGCGACATCAAGGGGCTCGTCCAGCAGGTCGTGAACGACAAGCTCGCCGAGGCTTTCGAGGAGGACCCGACCACCGCGCGCAAGATCGCCGACAAGTGCGTGCGCGCGGCGCAGGCCCGCGAGGCCGCGCGCAAGGCGCGCGAGCTGACGCGCAAGAAGGGCGTGGACGACGAGGGGCTCGCGGCGAAGCTCGCCGACTGCTCCGAGCGTGAGCCCCAGCACCGGGAGCTGTTCCTGGTCGAGGGCGACTCGGCGGGAGGCTCGGCCAAGCAGGGGCGCGACCGACGGACGCAGGCCGTGCTGCCGCTCCGCGGCAAGATCATCAACTCGGAGAAGGCGCGCTACGACAAGGTCCTCTCCCACAACGAGATCCGGCTGCTCATCTCGGCCATGGGCACGGGCATCGGCACGGACGAGTTCGACCTCACGAAGCTCCGCTACCACAAGGTCATCCTCATGACCGACGCGGACGTGGATGGCGCGCACATCCGGACGCTGCTGCTCACGTTCTTCTTCCGCCACATGACGCCGGTCATCGAGGCGGGCCATCTCTTCATCGCCCAGCCGCCCCTGTTCAAGGTGAAGCGAGGCAAGGTCGAGAAGTACCTCATGTCCGAGCGCGAGTTCGAGGACTTCTTCCTCACCGCGTGGGTCGAGACCGCAAAGGTCAAGGTCCCCGGGACGAAGGCGCCGCTCACGGGCGCGCCGCTCCTGGAGATCCTCCGCGCGGTCTCCGAGTATCGGGCCCTCTTCGGCAAGCTCGTCAAGCGGGGCGTCCCCGGGCCGATCCTCGGCGAGCTGCTCCGGACGAAGTTCCGAGGTACCAAGCGCGGCGTAGGGCCCGCCGAGATCGGTGAGGCAATCGTCGCGGCGGCCGCGGCGGCCAACGGCTATGCCATCCAGGTCCACGCGGGCGACAACGGCGACGCGCACCGGGTCACGATCGCCGGCCCGCCGACCGTTACCTTCAGCACCGACGTCTTCAAGTCGGCCGACTATGCGACGCTTCTGGAGCTCTGGGAGAAGATCGCGGCGGCCGCGAAGGGGCCGACGACGCTGATCGACGAGGCGGGACGCGAGACGCCGGTGAAGGATGTCGAGGGGCTGCTGCACGCCGCCTTCGAGCGATCGCGGCAGGGCGCCACCTTCCAGCGGTACAAGGGCCTCGGCGAGATGAACCCCGAGCAGCTCTGGGAGACGACGATGAACCCGGAGACGCGGACCCTCCTCAAGGTGACGATGGAGGACGCGGTCGGCGCCGACCAAATGTTCACGGTCCTCATGGGCGACGCCGTCGAGCCGCGGCGCGAGTTCATCGAGAAATACGCGCTCGATGTGGCCAACCTCGATATTTAAGAGACGTTGATGCCGAACGAACGCCAGGTCCCGGTCCCGATCGAAGAAGAGATGCGGAAGTCCTACCTGGACTACGCGATGTCCGTCATCGTTGGCCGCGCGCTCCCGGACATCCGCGACGGCCTCAAGCCCGTCCACCGCCGGGTCCTGTACACGATGCACAGCCTCGGGCTCGCGTGGAACCGGGCCTATAAAAAATCGGCAAAGGTCGTCGGTGAGGTCCTTGGGAAATACCACCCGCACGGCGATTCCCCAGTCTACGAAGCGCTCGTCCGGATGGTCCAGGAGTTCTCCCTTCGCTACCCCCTCGTCGACGGTCAGGGAAACTTCGGCTCGATCGACGGCGATCCGCCGGCGGCCTACCGGTATACGGAAGTGCGGCTCGCGAAGATCGCCCACGAGATGCTGACCGACATCGACAAGGGCACGGTCGACTTCGCGCCCAACTTCGACGAGTCCGAGCAGGAGCCGACCGTCCTGCCGACGCGCGTGCCGAACCTCCTCGTGAACGGCTCGGCGGGCATCGCCGTCGGAATGGCCACCAACATCCCGCCCCACAACCTCTCGGAGGTCGTCGATGGGCTCGTGACGCTGATCGACGACCCCCAGGCGCCGATCGAGCGACTCACGCAGGTGATCAAGGCGCCCGACTTCCCGACGCGCGGCTACATCTACGGCGCGAGCGGTATCGCCGAGGCGTACACGACGGGGCGCGGGACGATCACGCTCCGCGCCAAGGCCCACGCCGAGAAGATGCGGGGCGGACGCGAGGCGATCATCATCACCGAGCTCCCGTACCAGGTGAACAAGGCGAGCCTCATCGAGAAGATCGCGGAGCTCTCGCGGGACAAGAGGATCGAGGGCATCTCGGAGATCCGCGACGAGTCCAATCGCGAGGGGATCCGGGTCGTGCTCGAGCTGGGGCGCGGGGAGATCCCGCAGATCGTCATGAACCAGCTCTACAAGCACACCCAGATGCAGACGACCTTCGGGATCATCATGCTGGCACTCGTCGACCGTCGACCCCAGGTCGTGAACCTGAAAGAGATGCTCGACGCGTTCATCCGCTTCCGCCGCGAGATCGTGACGCGACGGACGCGCTTCGACCTGGCGCGCGCGGAGGAGCGGGCGCACGTCCTCGCCGGCCTGCGCAAGGCGGTGGAGCACCTCGACCAGGTCATCCGCCTGATCCGCCAGGCGGAGAGCCCGGATGCCGCGAAGGACGCCCTGATGGCGCGCCTCGACCTCTCGGAGATCCAGGCGAAGGCGATCTTGGACATGCGGCTCCAGCGCCTCACGCAGCTCGAGCGCCACAAGGTCGTCGAGGAGCACGAGCAGACGCTGGCGCTCATCGAGGAGCTCAAGGGCATCCTGGCCTCCGACACGAAGCTCATGTCCATCATCAGGAAGGAGCTCCTCGAGCTCAAGGAGGAGTTCGGCGACGCCCGGCGCACCGAGATCCTCACCGAGACGGCCGAGCTGACGATCGAGGACCTCCTGGCCGACCAGGAGATGGTCGTCACGATCACGCGCTCCGGGTACATCAAGCGGACGCACGTCGAGTCGTACCGGAGCCAGCGGCGCGGCGGCAAGGGCGTGACGGGCATGGAGACCAAGGAGGAGGACATCGTCGAGGACCTCTTCGTGGCTTCGACCCACTCGTATCTCCTCTTCTTCACCACGCTCGGCAAGGTCCACTGGCTCAAGGTCCACGAGATCCCGGAGGGCGGACGCCAGGCGAAGGGCAAAGCGATGGTGAACCTCCTCTCGCTCGGCGAGGGCGAGGCGGTCGCCACCTGCGTGCCCGTGCGCGACTTCGGCGCCGGCGGCTACGTCCTCTTCGCGACCAAGCAGGGCAAGGTGAAGAAGACCGAGCTGGAAGCGTTCTCGCACCCGCGCGCCGGCGGCATCCAGGCGATCGGTCTCGACGACGGCGACGCGGTCATCACGGCGCGCCGCACCGACGGCCAGCGCGAGGTGATGATCGCGACGAAGCTCGGCATGATCATCCGCTTCCCCGAGGAGGAGGTGCGCCCGATGGGGCGCGGGGCCGGCGGCGTGCGGGGCATCGAGCTGGAGGAGGGCGACGAGGTCATCAGCGCCGATGTCGTGCAGGAGGGCGTCACGATCCTCACGGTCACCGACCGGGGGTTCGGCAAGCGGACGCCGCTCGAGGAGTACCGGCTCCAGGGCCGGGCGGGCAAGGGGATCATCGACATCAAGACCGGCGGTCGCAACGGCAACGTCGTCACCATGCTCCAGGTGCGCGACGGGGACGACATCCTCGTCGTGACGACCAAGGGCAAGCTGATCCGCTTCCACGCCGCCGACGTCTCCTCCCAGGGCCGCAACACCTGGGGCGTTCGCATCATCGAGCTCGATGCGGACGACCACGTCGGCTCCGTCGCCCGCGTCGAGGCCGAAAGCGCCGCGCCCGTCGACGCGCAGTAGCCGCCGGTGCTGGACCTCCGGCTGATCCGCGAGGACCCCGAGGCGGTCGCGCGCGGACTCGCCGACCGGGGTGGCGCGGAGCTGGTGAAGAGCGTGCTCGATCTCGACGCGTCCCGCCGCCGTCTCGTCAAGGAGAGCGAGGAGCTCAAGGCCCTCAAGAACCGCGCCTCCGAGGCGATCGGCCAGGCGAAGCGGCGCGGCGAGGCCCCGGCCGAGGAGATGGCACGGATGCGCGAGGTCGGCGAGCGTATCAAGGCGCTCGACACCGAGCTCCAGCGGGTGGACGCCGAGCTCGAGCGCGTGCTCCTCCAGATTCCGAACCTCCCCGACCCGTCGGTGCCTCCCGGGACGACCGAGCAGCAGAACGTCGAGGTACGTCGCTGGGGCATGCCGCGCGCGTTCGCGTTCACCCCCAAGCCCCACGAGGAGCTCGGCGAGGCGCTGGGCCTCCTCGACTTCGCGCGCGCGTCGAAGCTGGCGAAGGCACGGTTCACGATCCTGTGGGGCGCCGCGGCGCGCCTCGAGCGCGCGCTGACCCAGTTCATGCTCGACCTCCACACGCGCGAGCACGGCTACACGGAGGTCTGGGTGCCCCACCTCGTGAACGCGGCGACGATGCAGAACAACGGGCTCCTGCCCAAGTTCGAGGAGCAGATCTTCAAGACGCTCGAAGCCGACGAGGGCCGCGCGCTCTACATGATTCCCACGGCCGAGGTGCCCGTGACGGCGCTCCACACGGACGAGATCCTCCCCGAGCCGACGCTGCCACGCCGCTACGTGGCCTTCACGCCGTGCTATCGCCGCGAGGCGGGGACGTACGGCAAGGACATGAAGGGGATGATCCGGCAGCACCAGTTCGACAAGGTCGAGCTCGTGAAGATCACGACGCCGGCCCAGTCAAACGACGAACTCGAATCCATGGTTCGGAACGCCGAGGAGGTGCTGAGGCGCCTGGAGATCCCGTACCGGGTCGTCCTCCACTGCGCCGGGGACATGGGGTTCCAGGCGGCGAAGAGCTACGACGTGGAGGTCTGGCTCCCGGGGCAGGGGAAGTACCGCGAGATCTCCTCGTGCTCGAACTGCGGGGCGTTCCAGGCGCGCCGGGCCGAGATCCGCTACCGCCCCGTGGGCGGCGGCAGGGCCGACTACTGCCACACCCTCAACGGCTCCGGCCTCGCCGTCGGCCGCACGTTGATCGCGGTGCTCGAGAACGGACAGGAAGCCGACGGGAGCGTGACGATCCCGCCCGCGCTCCGACCCTACATGGACGGCCTCGTCCGGCTCACCGGCGGATCGAGCCCCCGGTAGACGGACCGGCGCTCAGCGGACCCTGAGGCGGCTGTCTTCCGGAATGGCTGCGGCTGGGGTCGGTCGTGAAGGCTTCGGCGCGCCGTTCTGCCCCTGCCGCCACCGGTCGCGCGCCCGCAACCACTCGATGTAGGGATCGTTCAGCGTCGCCGCCGCGCGCCTCTGGGACCGCACCACCCAGTACAGGAGGAACAGCAGGCCGCCCGGCAGCACGAGGCTCACGCCGAGAGCTCCGATCGTTCGCCACCATCCGCCGTAGACTGGAGGAGTCGTCGCGTCGAGGGGCGTTCGCAGGACAGTTCCCACTGAGCCGTGTTCTCAGGGCAAGACCTGTGCCACGGATGCTGGGGACAGCGGCCGGGGGAACGCTTACCACGGGTGTTCAGCGATGATGAGAAGTTGGCGACGATGCGAGCGGGCCCCGCGGGCGGCTTCTGGGACAGTGAACGGTCAGAACCTGGCGGCGCCGTGGGGAAACGCCGAAAGCTCTTACCACAGATGTGAAAACTCCAAGCACGTGCCGGACCCCCGGCGGAATCCGCATCGGTTGACCGCGCAGCCCCCACGGGCTAACGTTGGGCGCTCTTCGCCGCGCAGTGAACCGGCCCGGCTGATCAGAGGCCCGGCATGAAGCGAGTGGCCCTCCTCGTCGTCTCCCTCGCGCTAGCGGGGTGCTCGATCCTCCCGCTCTATACCCGGGCCAACGAAAGGCTCGTGGAGGACGCAAGACCTACCCGGGCGACGCGGGAGATCGCCGTCAAGGACCTCCCCAAGGGGGTCTTCGTGGGGATCGCGATCTCGGGCGGGGGAAGTCGAGCCGCCAACTTCTCCGCGGCGGTGCTCTTTGAGCTGGAAGAGCTGGGGCTTCTTCAAAACGTCTCTGCGATCTCGTCGATCTCGGGCGGGTCCCTCACGGCCGCCTACTACGGGTTGTTCAGCCACGACGCCGAACGATGGAACCGAGAGCGGGTGAGGACCCTGCTGGGAAAGGATTTTCAGACTCGGTGGATCTCGCGATGGTTCCTCCCACACAACATGGTCCGCTACTGGCTCACCGACTTCGATCGGAGCGACATCATGAAGGGGGTCTTCGACGACCTCCTCTTTGAGAAGAAGACGTTCGGAGACATGCCACCCGCCGGCCCCAAGATCCTCATCAACGCCACCAGCCTCACGACCGGGCGTCAATTCCGGTTCACCGATCAGGACTTCAGAACGCTGCGATCCCGGCTGGATACCTATCCCGTCTCCCATGCGGTGATGGCCTCGGGTGCCTTCCCGGGGGCGTTCAACAACGTGACGCTCCAGAACTATGCGACCCAGTCGCGCCGGCCCCACTATGTCCATCTCTTCGACGGTGGCCCCGCCGACAATCTGGGGATCAAGACACTGCTCCGACTCCTCCGCGAGCAAATCTACGCCTCGAACGAACCGGCGCGTGGGTGCTTTCTCTTCGTCGTGGACGCCTATCCCTTCGAGCGGGGGAAAGGAGTCCTCGAGCGCGACACCCGGAGGACGCTGGACTTCATCCTGGACGATAACGTTCTAGATTCTTCCGATGTCCTCCTCACGCTCCGCCGAGAGGACGTTCTGCATGAGGTCGGCTTTCGGGTCGGCGACATCGGATCGAAGCCGTATCAAGAATTCGTGATCTTTCCGGACCGTCCGGACGGGCCCCGCTGCTCGGTCTGGCACCTCACCTTCCAAAGACTTGTGAAACGGTTCTGGCCCTCCCTCTCGGCGCGGGGCGAGGAGGTGGGAAAGGTGGTCAACGAGATTTCTACCCAGTATCGCCTCCAGGCCCCCGGCCACACTCCGCAGCAGCTGCAGGACTACCTCTATGAGGCCGCGCGGCTCCTGGTCCGGGAGGACCTGGAGAACCGTCGTCAGGCGTGCGCCTGGTTCCACGGTCACGGCTTTACGGATCTCCCATGCGCCCCCTGAGGAGCAGCCCACGGCGTTCGAGCTGCTAGCTCGGCTCCCGCGCCCCAAGATCCCACCACCGGGCATCGGGTTTTTCCCGCCCCCTCTCTCAGTGATACTCCTCAATGTCCCGACCCATTTGAGAGGGGTAGCATAGGGGCAGTTCGGATATTCGGCGCAATCACGCGCCGGCGTCGTCGGGTCTTCCATTGCGAGGCGCGCAGCTACGGATGGAGGCCCATCACTCCCGAGGCGGCAGCTGGTGGCGTGTCTGCTCCCTATCGTCTCGCGCACAAGGCGTCTGGTGAGGCGCGAGGTGGTGGCTCGCCCTTGGATTCCTCTGGTGCCCTGGGGGTCCCTCGTGATCGCCGGCGTCTACTTCGTCGCCGGAAAGGTGGGCCTCACCCTGGCCTCGGTGCACCCGAGCGCGACGACGGTGTGGCCACCCACCGGCATCGCGCTGGCGGCGACGCTGCTGCTCGGGTACCGCGTCTGGCCCGCGCTCTTCGCGGGCGCGTTCCTCGTCAACGTCACGACGGCGGGATCGGCCTGGACGTCGCTCGGAATCGCGAGCGGCAATACGCTCGAAGCGCTCCTCGGCGGCTGGCTCGTGACGCGGTTCGCGAACGGCTGCCAGGCGTTCGATCGGACGCGGAATATCCTCACGTTCGTCGCCCTCGCCGGGCTGCTGAGTCCGGTCGTGAGCGCGACCGTCGGGGTGGCGAGTCTCTCGCTGGGGGGCTACGTGAGCTGGGAGCAGGTTGGGGCCATCTGGCTCACATGGTGGCGCGGGGACGTGGTGGGGGCGCTGGTGGTAGCCCCGGTGCTGATCCTCTGGGGAACGGACCGCACGGTGCATCTGACACGGGCGCGGGCTCTGGAGCTCGTGCTGCTGCTCGGCTCCGTTTTCCTGGTCGGCTGGGTCGTGTTCGGCGGACCGTCATCGAGGACGAGCGGCTATCCCCTCACGTTCCTGTGCACCCTGCCGCTCGCCGTGGCCGCGTTCCGGTTCGGACAGCGCGAGGCGGCGACGTGCGTCGCCCTGCTCGCGGGGGTCGCCGTCTGGGCAACGCTCCAGGGCGCCGGACCCTTTGGCAGGTACGCCCAGAACGAGTCGCTGCTGCTGCTCGGAGCGTTCATCGGGACGATGGCCGTGGCGACGCTGCTCCTGGCGGCGCTCGTCAAGGAACTGGCCCGCCTCGCCGAGATCGTGAAGACCTCGGAGGACGGGATCGTCGCGACCATTGGCAAGACGCCGGACGGGATCATCACGACCTGGAACGCCGGCGCCGAACGCCTCTACGGGTACGCGGCCTACGAAGTGATGGGGCGGCCAATCTCAATCCTCATCCCGCCCGAGCACCGGGACGAGATGTCGATGATCCTCGAACGGCTCGCTCGGGGCGAAAAAGTCGACCACTACGAAACGGTCCGGGTGGCGAAGGACGGGCGGCGGATCGCTGTGTCCGTCACGGTGTCGCCGATCCGAAACGCGGCGGGGCGGATCGTCGGCGCGTCGGCGATCGCCCGGGACATCACCGATCACAAGCGGGCCGAGGCCGCCACGCGGGAGCGGGACGCTCTCCGGCACGTGGCGGGCCTCGCCGCGGCGGCCGCGCACGAGATCAACAATCCGCTGACAGCGCTCGTGGGCCAGGCACAGCTGCTCGAGAGGACGCTGGACCTGGAGGAGCGCCGGCGGGTCGAGGAGATCCTCGAAGCTGCTGCCCGAATCGCGAATATCGTCTTCCGCATGACCCGTGTCACCGAACTCGACCTGATCGACGCGGGCCCCTATGTGCCGCAGATGCTCGACCTCAGCAAGTCGAGCCAGCCGGCGGGGAGAAGCGCGCGACGTTGATCACCGGGATGGGTAATGGCTGACTGAGCAACGCTACGCTGGGTGTGGGGAGGCTGCGGCCTGCCGCCCTTTCGGGTGGCTGGCTCCACACCCCGGAAGGCAGTCCAGACCTTCCTCAAGCCGCTCCAGCTCGCACTGTCGTGCGTCACTGACGCCCAGATCGCGACGGGCGGCGACTACAGTACGACGACGGAGCATGCATCGGTTGTCGCCGGCGGCGAACCGTTCCCACTTCCACGACCTTGGTGCGCAGCGGGCGCGCCCCAACGATCCCGACGAGCTCTTGTTTCTCGCTGTCGCCCTCGAGCAGGCACGCCAGCGTCTGACGCGCGTGGCCGATGAGTCGGCTGAGCTCCGCGTGGCGACAACTCCGAGGTCAGGCGGATGTATCTCGGCGGTGAGGCCCGGCTCCCTCACGGGTTGCCTTCGTCGGTAGCGTGGTTGTGAAAGGATTTGCACACCGTGTGACCCTGAGTGCGGGTTTAGACCATTAGATTGCACCGCTTCTGGCGCCTGCCGCCGAACGCTATAGAACTACCTCGTAACTAGCTCGAACTGAGGACTCATCGATCCGACAGCTGGATGATGTATCGTAAGTGGCTGTTGTGCTGGGCACGGAGGGCTAGCCTCAACTGGTAAGGCAGTGGACTTGAAATCCACCGGGCCTCACGGCCCTTGGGGGTTCGAATCCCTCGCCCTCCGCCACTTTTAGAGGACCTGCTCAGTTCCTGAGCCTGGTGGAAGGATGGCTGGCGCCGCGCGCAGGAACGGATAGGGGTGGCGAACGGTGAGGTGCACATGGACGATGGTCACCATGGTCGCCCTGGCTGGCGGGTGGAGCGCGGCGAGCGGTATGGATGACCGGCCGGTGATCGACCCCGGCGTCCGTGCCGTGGTCAGCGGAGGCACGCTGCGCGTCCTCGTGGAGCTTCGCGTTCCTCGTGGCGATCCCGTTGCCCTCGGGAACGTCCAGGATGAGGTCTTGCACCTCCTGGCCGGCACCGGCGGCCGCCTCGCGCGCCGGTATGCGACGGTACCCCTTCTCGCGCTCGAGATCGACGCCGCCGCGCTTGCTCGGCTCGAGGAGATGACCGCCCTCGTGATCCGCGTACGAGCGGACGATATCTCCCCTCCGTACGAGGGTCTCGCGCCTCCTCGCTGACCACCTTTGGGGGTGACGTTTCTCTCCGAGTGACGCTCCGGGTCACCAGGACTGCCAAGCCGTCACTCGGCGTTGCCGAAAGCCCTTCACTTCAAGGGGCCTGCGTATGGCATGTTCGTTGCCCACTATGACGACCCATGACCTGCCGGGTACTTTCGTTCCTCGCCTCCAGTCTGTTGCTGCTCGGGGTCCTCTTACCCACGAATGTGGTCGCGGCACCTCCCGACAAAGACGGTCATGTGGTGCCGACGGCGATCCACGACCGCGCGCGGGCCGAAGGCGAGGTGCGCGTCCTCGTCGAGCTCTTGCTTCCCTCCGGCCGCGTTGCCGAGGGTGCCGTGCCGAGTCAAGCGAGGGCCCTCTACCGCCAAGAGATCACAGACGCCGCCTCGCGTTTGCTGAGCCGGCTCGCACAGCACCAGCACCGTGTCCTGCGCCGATACGTGACGGCGCCACTGATCGCGCTCGAGGCTGGCCCGACGACGTTGCAAGAGCTGGATGCGTCGAGCTCGCTGGTGAAGCGGGTGACGGAAGACAGGATTCACAAGCCGGTCCTGCTGGACAGTGTCCCCCTCATCGGCGCCGACAAGGCCTGGGCTCAAGGCTTCGACGGCACCGGCCGCGTGGTGGCGTTGATCGACACCGGCGTCGACTCGGCTCATCAGTTCCTCGCCGGCAAGGTCGTGGAGGAGGCGTGCTACTCGACCACGTCCGCGCAGCGGAGCTCAACGCTCTGCCCGAACGGCACTGACGAGCAGATCGGTCCCGGCGCCGGGGTGTACTGTCCGCTCGAGCTCGAAGGCTGCTGGCACGGCACCCACGTCGCGGGCATCGCTACCGGGAACGGGACGCCGTCCGGCCTGCCGATCTGGGGTGTCGGGCGGGGCGCCAGCATCATGTCGGTCCAGGTCTTCTCACGGTTCGACGGGTTCTTCGATTGCGGCGGCGCGCCGCCCTGCATCGGGGCGTATACGTCCGATATCCTCGCCGCCCTCGAGCGCGTCTACGCCCTGCGTACCACTCACCCCTTTGCCGCGGTCAACATGAGCCTCGGCGGCGGGCTCTTCGACTCGACCTGTGATGACCAACCCTACAAGCCGTTCATCGACAACCTGCGCGCAGCCGGCATCGCGACCGTCGTGGCCTCCGGAAACAACGGGGCCATCGACCAGCTCAGCGCCCCCGCGTGCGTCTCCACTGCCGTGAGCGTCGGCGCCACGACCAAGGACGATCAGGTCGCATACTTCTCGAACGTGGCCCCGTTCCTGTCCCTGTTCGCCCCCGGCGTCAGCATCACCTCGTCGTTCGCCGGCGGCGGGTTCGCGATCGCGAGCGGGACGTCGATGGCGGCCCCGCACGTCGCCGGCACCTGGGCGGTGCTCAAGCAGGCCAAGCCGACCGCGAGCGTCGACGAGATCCTCCAGGCCCTCAGCGGTACCGGGGTCATGATCGAGGACACCCTGGCCGAGACGGGCACCACGCGGCCGCGGATTCAAGTCGACCTCGCGCTGAGCGCCCTCCTCAACCCGGGCGTGCCGATCATCGCCGGCGTCTCTCCCAAGCGAGGGACGCTGGGCACAAGCCTCACCGTGACGGTCAACGGGATCAACTTCCAACCCGGGGCGACCGCCTCGTTCGGCGCCGACATCACGGTGACGTCGATGACGGTGGTCTCGTCCACCCAGCTCTCGGTCGCCCTCGCCATCGCCGCCACGGCGAATCCCGGTCCGCGCGACGTCACGGTGACGAACCCCGGCGGGCAGACCGCGACCCGTGTGGGCGGCTTCACGGTCCTGCCGCTCCCGCCGACGCTCGGCCTGGCGTTTCTGGGCAAGCTGCGGGACAAGGTGGGGCGCGGCAATACGGCCTTCAGCGTGGACGGCGCGCTCGACGGGAGCTTCCGGGTGACCGTCCAGGCGGGGAGCGGCGCCCGGACCGTGACGCGGCTCGAGCTGCGGACCAGCGGCGGGGTCTGGGATACCGATCCCGCGACAGCGCACTGGGCCCTCGGGGCCGCGGGGAGTCTCGACGGCGGGCTGCTCAACGCCGGGACCGGGACGGTGAGCTTCGGCGTCGCCGACGGCGGAACGTTCTTCGTATTCGCCGCCGATCCGACCTCGGTGTTCACTAGCGGGGCCAGCTTCACGCTGACCGCCAACTTCGCCGACGGCACCTCGGCCACCGCGACCTCGATCCTGCCGAACGTCCCCACGATCTCGAGTGTGTCGCCGAGCACCGGGCTGCAGGGAGCGAACCTCACCGTGACGGTGACGGGCACGAACTTCCAGGCGGGGGCGAGCGCCGCGTTCGGGGCCGGCATCACGGTCAGCTCGACGACGGTGGTCTCGTCCACCCAGCTCTCGGTGGCCCTCGTGATCGGGGCCACGGCGGCGATGGGCGTGCGTGACGTGACGGTGGCGAATCCCGACGGGCAGTCGGTCGTTCTCACAGGCGGCTTCGCGGTGACCCCGCCGCCGCCGACGCTCGGCCTGGCGTTTCTGGGCAAGCTGCGGGACAAGGTGGGGCAGGGCAATACGGCCTTCAGCGTGGACGGCGCGCTCGACGGGAGCTTCCGGGTGACCGTCCAGGCGGGGAGCGGCGCCCGGACCGTGACGCGGCTCGAGCTGCGCCGGGCCGGCGGCGGCGGCGTCTGGGACACCGACCCCACGACGGCGAACTGGGCGCTCGGGGCCGCGGGGAGCCTCGACGGGGCGCTGCTCAACTCGGGGACCGGAACGGTGAGCTTCGGCGTCGCCGACGGCGGGGCGTTCTTGGTGTTCGCGTCCGATCTGAACCCGACGGTGTTCGGTAGCGGGGCCAGCTTCACGCTGATTGCCAACTTCGCGGACGGGACCTCGGCCAGCGCGAGCGCCAGCGTGCTCATGCCGACGATCTCGAGTGTGTCGCCGAGCACCGGGGTCCAGGGAGCGAGCCTCACCGTGACGGTGACGGGCACGAACTTCCAGGCGGGGGCGAGCGCCGCCTTCGGCGCCGGCATCACGGTCAACTCGACGACGGTGGTCTCGTCCACCCAGCTCTCGGTGGCTCTCGTGATCGGGGCCACGGCGGCGATGGGCGCGCGAGACGTGACAGTGACGAATCCCGACGGGCAGCCGGTCGTTCTCACAGGCGGCTTCGCGGTGGCCCCGCCGCCGCCGACGCTCGGCCTGGCGTTTCTGGGCAAGCTGCGGGACAAGGTGGGGCGCGGCAATACGGCCTTCAGCGCGGACAGCGCGTTCGACGGGAGCTTCCGGGTGACCGTCCAGGCCGGGAGCGGCGCCCGGACCGTGACGCGGCTCGAGCTGCGAAGTAGTGGCGGCGTCTGGGACACCGACCCCGCCACGGCGCACTGGGCCCTTGGGGCCGCGGGGAGTCTCGACGGCGGGCTGCTCAACTCGGGGACCGGGACGGTGAGCTTCGGCGTGGCCGACGGCGGAACGTTCTTCGTATTCGCCGCCGATCCAAGCTCGGTGTTCACCAGTGGCGTCAGCTTCACGCTGACCGCCAACTTCGCCGACGGCACCTCGGCCAGCGCGACCTTGACCCTGCCGATCGTCCCCACAATCTCGAGCGTGTCGCCGAGCACCGGGCTGCAGGGAGCGAACCTCACCGTGACGGTGACGGGCACGAGCTTCCAGGCGGGGGCGAGCGCCGCGTTCGGCGCCGGTATCACGGTGACGTCGACGACGGTGGTCTCGTCCACCCAGCTCTCGGTGGCCCTCGTGATCGGGGCCACGGCGGCGATGGGCGCGCGGGACGTGACGGTGACGAATCCCGACGGGCAGACGGTGGTGCTGGCGGGCGGCTTCGCGGTGACCCCGCCGCCGCCGACGCTCGGCCTGGCGTTTCTGGGCAAGCTGCGGGACAAGGTGGGGCAGGGCAATACGGCCTTCAGCGCGGACGGCGCGTTCGACGGGAGCTTCCGGGTGACCGTCCAGGCGGGGAGCGGCGCCCGGACCGTGACACGGCTCGAGCTGAGCCGGGCCGGCGGCGGTGGGGTCTGGGACACCGACCCCGCGACGGCGAACTGGGCGCTCGGGGCCTCGGCGGGTCTGGACGGGGCGCTGCTCAACTCGGGGACCGGGACGGTGAGCTTCGGCGTCGCCGACGGCGGAGCGTTCTTCGTATTCGCCGCCGATCCAAGCTCGGTGTT
>Ga0209469_1000175_pt1 | contig 40019 bp, 28 predicted proteins | sample GraSoiAngelo_123_FD_185880 | JGI IMG/M metagenome (GOLD analysis project Ga0209469, IMG submission 185880) | Grasslands soil microbial communities from the Angelo Coastal Reserve, California, USA - 14_0927_02_40cm (SPAdes) (version 2) | ecosystem: Environmental > Terrestrial > Soil > Grasslands ... | reverse complement strand
GAGCCGGGACAGAAATAGTTGTTGTGGATGACGGCTCGACAGATGGAACAGCCGAGAGAGTAAAAGAGGTCATGGCCGGAGACGCGCGAGTGCGGTTGATTGTTCTGGAAAAGAACCAAGGCAAAGCGACGGCGGTAAACGCGGGGTTTGAGGCATCCAAAGGCGATGTGCAGATGATTCTGGATGCGGACATGGCCGTTGCGCCGGAGGAATTACCAAAGTTCCTGACACCGCTGCGGGATGGCACTGCTGATTTTGTGAACGGGACGCGGCTGGTATACCCGATGCAAGGCAAAGCCATGAGAATAGCGAACTTCTTCGGGAACAAGGCGTTCTGCTATTTGGCAAGCAAGGTCATCCGGCAGCGCGTCAGCGACACCCTTTGCGGCACGAAAGCGTTTCTAAAAAGGGATTACGTTCGAATGCCGCTGGGCGGAAAGGAACGCTGGGGCGACTTCGATCTGCTGTTTGGCGCGGCCAGGCTGAGGTTGCGGATTCTGGAAATCCCGGGAAAATCGAAGATGCGTGTAATGGTGGATGGCTGGTACTTTTTGTTCGCTTGCCTCTCGGGATGGAGGATGTTGCGCTTCCCCGAAAAACATCCATGGGTGAGGAATCGCCAGCCAGTGGCGGGTATTCGCGAAGTGCGGCCTGCGGCTGAAGCCGCGGCGCGCTGATCCATGTTGGCAGATCGCGAGGCACAGGAAGCGCTGAACAGGCACCGGCGCGTATGGTTGGAGAAGGCTGTCCTGCGGAGGATTTACAAGGAAGAGTTTTTTTCGCGGCAGCTGGCGCAACGGAAGATTGGCGGAATCAGCATTGAGGTTGGCGGGGGACCAGGCTTCTTCAAGGCGGCGCTCCCAGACGTTATCTCCACGGATTTAATTTACTGCCCATGGCTTGACGTGATAGCGGATGCGCAGAGACTTCCGTTCAGTGAAGGCAGCGTCAGCAACGTCTTTGGCCTGGATACTCTGCACCACCTTGCCGCGCCGATGGCCTTCTTGCAAGAGGCTGAGCGCGTGCTGGCGCCAGGAGGACGACTGATCCTGGTGGAGCCCTGGGTGACGCCATTCTCCTTCGTAATCTACCGTTATCTGCACCAGGAGGACTGCGATCTTTCCGTCAGCCCTTATGAGGTTTCAAATCCTGACAGAGCGACGGCGAAAAAAGCATTCGACGGAAATCAAGCTATTCCGCATTTGCTCTTCGGGCCCCGGAACTTGGCGAAAACGCTGGCGTTCGTTCCTAAGCTGAAGTTAGCGAAGCTCGAGCAGTTTTGCCTGTTCGCTTATCTGCTGAGTCTTGGCTTCAAGAAAATGAATTTGTTGCCGGAATTTATTTATCCGGGGGTGGCGGCGCTTGAACGAGTAACACTGCCGCTGTGGCGGCGTCTCGCGTCCTTGCGTGTTTTGATCGTACTGGAAAAAAGAGACCTGCCAGCGTGAGGCCAATGAACGCATCCGAACCCAGCAGGAATACCGCATGACGCACGGCAAGAATTCGGTGGCAGTTTTAACTCGAACCTATAATCTCGTACGGTCCACGGGAATCCTGCAGTTTAGTTGGTTCCGCAGGGCGTTCATCTCCTTGTACTTTCTCTACAAAAGGCTGTATGAAGATCCTTACTGGTATTTGATCAAACACAGGCCAGAGCTCTTTCGCAACGGCGACATTCTCGACATTGGAGCGAACATCGGTTATACGGCATGCTTGTTTGCGAAAGTGGCGAGTCCATCTGCAAGAATTTATGCATTCGAGCCGGACCAGGAGAGCTACAACACGCTGATTGAGGAGATTGGGCGCCGACATTTGTCGCGGATTGTCGAGCCCTTCCCCGTTGCGGTTGGAAGCACGGTCGGCTCCGTAGAGTTCTGGCACAACAAGGAACATTCTGCGGACCACCGTGTGGTCACGGCAAAATTCAAAGAGTCGGGCGTGCCCAGCGAGAATGTGGAATGCGTCGCCGCTATAACCGTGGACGAATTCGTACGTGTGCATGGGCTGCAGCGAATCGCGTTTGTGAAGATAGACGTGCAGGGCTATGAGCTTGCCGTTTGTGAAGGAATGCGGCAGACACTCGAACAGTTTCCCAAGGCTCCGGTGTCGATTGAGTACAGCCCTGACTCACTTCGTGAGCTCGGTCAGGAGCCGTCGGAGCTTCTCCACTTTTTCCGGTCGAGGAAGTATCGAGTCTATGTTTTGACTCGATCGTCCCTCGAATTGGCTTCGGATGACCAGATGATTGAGCGGCTCTCGAAATCGTCTGGTTATATTGATCTGGTGTGCGTGAAATAAGGAATGCTGCCTAGCATCCCGTAGAGCTTGAACATTGCCTGGGCCTGGTTTGCCCGGCGCTGATTTAGCGTTCGATTTCGATTTCGGTAGTGCGGTTGGGATCCTGAGCCGCCGGCCTGCTTGCCGGTGCTTGTTTAGGGCGTTCTTCAAGGTAATCGGCCATTTCTAGACGCAGATTCCCGGCATTCGTTGAATAGGTCAGCCCAGTTTCGAAGTCCACAATTCCCGCGCGAATGAGCCTGTCAATCTCGCCATCGAAGTGCTGCATGCCCTCGGTAGTGCCATCACGCATGGCATCGAGGAGCGACTTGCCTTCGGTTTCGCCTTTTTCAACGTACTCGCGCGTACGCATGGTGGACTTGAGGATTTCGACGGCGGCGATGCGTCCTTTTCCGTCCTTGCGCGGAAGCAGGCGCTGGGAAACGATGTAACGGAAGGCTTTGGACAGCCGGGTACGAATGGATTGCTGGTCAGTCATGGGAAAAACACCGACGATGCGCTCGACGGTTTTCGATGCATCGATGGTGTGCAGGGTAGACATGACCAAGTGCCCCGTTTCCGAGGCTTCCAGGGCGATCTCAATCGTTTCCCGGTCACGCATTTCACCGACAAGAATGACTTTTGGCGCCTGCCGGAGCGCGGCACGCAAAGCCAGGGAAAAAGTCGGAGTGTCGGAGTGCAGTTCGCGCTGATGGATCGTCGCCTTCTTGTGACGATGAAGAAATTCGATGGGATCTTCAATCGTGAGGATGTGATAGGCCTTCTCTTCGTTCATCTTATCGAGGATAGCGGCAAGAGTTGAAGATTTGCCGGAGCCGGTCGGGCCGGTCACAAGCACGACGCCGTTTCGCAGATCCACAATTTCCTTCAGAGCCTCAGGCAGATGCAGCTCATCGAATCCGGGGATTTTGTCCGGGACGACGCGCATGACGATGGCGCAACTTCCTCGCTGCTTGAAGATGTTTACGCGGAAACGCGCCACGCCCGCGATTCCGTAGGAAAGATCCGCGGAGCCATCCTGCTCGAGCTTGCGCGCAGGCGTCTCGTTTTTTCCCATAATGTCGTTGGCGATGGAGAGAGTGTCCTGCGAACTTAGACACTCCAGTCCTTTATATTTGAGCTCCATGAGCTGGCCGCTCACTTCGATTTGAGGGGCGCGGCCGGGCGAGAAAATCAGGTCGCTGACGTGCGGGCTGGCCTGCAGCATAGCGGCGACGAGCTGCGCGGTGTGAATCGTCCTCTGAGCGGCGGGCGCAGGAACCTGGGCGGGCGCTGACTGCTGCGGGATTGTCTGTGTAGTGGTACCCATGGAATTGTCCTTGCGAAGCCCGAGAAACGGAGGCGAATCGCGCAATTGCACGCTCTTACTTCTTGCTAAAGTATTGTAAGCGAACAGGACCCGCGGCCAGTGAACGTTTACGTCTATTTTCTTGAGGAGCACTGTACGAATGGGCAGGTTATACGGAGCATGGACTATTGTGTCCGGCGGCCGATGAGCAAGAGCTCTTCACCTGCCGAGGAAGAATCCAGAAACAGCGCAGCACAGTTATCGACAATCCAGTCGGAGCCGGCTTGTTGAAGTTCGTCGTCGCTGGCGGTCGTGCGCAGAGCCAGGACGCGCGCACCTGCCGCTTTGCCGGCGCGAATTCCCGCGGGAGCATCTTCAACGACAATGCAGTCACGTGCGGGCAAACCGAGGAATTGCGCACCTTTCAGATAGGGCTCAGGGTCTGGTTTTCCATGTTTCACATCGCTTGAAGTGACTAGATGCCTGGGCTTCGGGAGACCAGCCGCATTGATGCGAACGCCGGCCAGAGGCCTAGTGCAGGAGGTGACGATGGCCCAGCGCTGCAAAGGAAGCGCTTGAAGCAATTCCATCGCGCCGGGCAAAGGGATGACTCCATCGACGTCAGCGATTTCACGGCGCTCAACTTCGCGGTCTTCGACGGCGTGATCGGCGTGCGGCAGAAGTTCACGTATTGTCGCAATACTTGGCCGTCCATGCGCTTCCCTTACGACTTTGTCAGGGTCGAACCCGTGCTCACGCGCCCAGCCCGCCCACACACGCGCAACCGCAGGCGTCGAATCCACTAAGACGCCGTCCAGATCGAAGAGTAGTCCGCGACACTTTATCGGAATCATCTATCAATGATAATTCGAACACGCGAAACGTTATGCAGAAACCGCGTAATTTTCAGGGAGAAATAACCAAGTACAGAATGTTTGGGGTGGGAGACGGGGATCGAACCCGCGACATTCGGTGCCACAGACCGACGCTCTACCAGCTGAGCTACTCCCACCATCCGCGGAACTAGCTTAGTTTACGCTATTTCCAGCGTGTCGAAAAGCGGCCGGATACGTTTCACTTGGGACCCAGGCGGGAAGTAATTCCGCTTATGCCGGCTCGCAAAACACTCGCTCCCGCGAGACTTATCTTTCAGGTTGCAACCAGGAAACCACGGCGCCACGAACTTCCCGCGTATTGTTAAACTGATTTGACAGGAAACACGTCCCCGCGCATGAGCCCTAATCAAACGGACCGGCACCATTTCGAGCGGCAGATCGTTTATGCTCGCCCGATTTTTGTTTTGCTGGCGCTGCTGGCCGTTCTCGAACAGCCACCTACGCGAGGAGGGCGGCGCTCGGCGTCATTCTTGGTTGCTTATCTGATCGTGGCGCTCCTCGTCACCCAACTAGAACGGCTTCTGCGCAAACGTTCCTGGCACTTGCCGCTGGCCAGCGACCTTCTTGCCCTAGCTTTCTTCATGTACATCAGTCCTTCCACAGTTCCGGTTTGGTTTCCGTATATGTTTCTTTGTTATGCGGCCGGCATTCGCTGGGGAGTGGAATTAACATTGCCGCTGGCTGGAGCGCTCTCGCTGATTCTGGTTTTGCTCACGGCCGTAAAAGGTGAAATCCATTGGGTGCGCGTGGCCTCTTGGCTTGGGCTCACCATCGGTACTTTTGCGGGTGGCGCGGGCCTCGCCTTTCTGGGCGATCGCAACCGCCGATTCTCTTCGCAGATTGAGTTTTTCTCCAGAATCAACGCAACCATGCAAGTGGACCAGGGGCTGGCCGAATCGTTGCGCCTGTTCCTTGAAGAACTGGCGACCACGTTTAGCGCCGGGGAGGCACTCCTCCTTTACCGCGATACGGATCTTGAGCGCATTTTCCTCTGGCGCTTGAAATCAGGAGAAAGCGAGCGCCTGGTTCCAGAAAGCATGCCCCTGGCGCGTACGGACGGCTTCCTCCTGGACGATATGGACGCCACTATCTGTTGGAACTCTCTAGGGGGACCCGGCTCAGGGTTTGGTTGGGATCGGCGGGATGGCCGACCTATCAAGAACCTGCCTCGGCTGCCCGGTCCGGCACAGCAGGAGTTTAAAGTTAGCTCCTTTGTGACTGTGTCATTTGACCAGGGGGGCCAGCCGACCGGGCGAATATTTCTTCTAAATGGGCGTAAGCCATTCCAAAAGCAGGACTTAGCCTGGCTTGAAAGCATCGCCGCGCATGTCTCTCCCGCTCTTGAGAACATCTTTCTTTTGAGGCACTTACGGGCTCGAGCCATCGAAGCTGAACGCAGCCGCATTGCGCGTGACCTCCACGATGGTATTCTTCAGACCCTGCTGAGCATTGAAATCCAGCTAGATGTTCTGCGACGCCGGTTGCCCGCCGCCCCTGATCAGGCCGTTAGCGGCCTTGCCAGCCTCCAGCAGACCGTTCGGAACGAGGGTGCCGAGCTGCGCCAGACTGTCACCGACCTGCGTCCGCTGCGTGTGCAGAGCGCCGATCTCGTGGACCTGATGCGGGGCTTCGCCGAGCGGTACCGCAACGAATCGACGGTCGCCCTGGATTTGCTGATCGATTCCGCCCAGTTGCGCGCGCCCGACCGCGTCTGCCGAGAGATTTTCCAGATTTACCGAGAAGCACTCAACAACATAAAAAAGCATGCCAAGGCTTCCCATGTCGTGGTAAAACTGTCGCAGGATGACAGCCGTCTAGTACTCGTTGTAGATGATAACGGTGAAGGGTTTAGCTTCGCCGGCCGGTTTACCGGCGACGAGCTGGATCGGCTGCGGTTGGGTCCCATTTCCATAAAGGAGCGTGCGCGCACCGTGGGCGGGGTTTTGACTGTCGAGTCAAACCCAGGACATGGAGCGCGTCTGACGATCGAAGTCCCGCTCGGATGACGGGTTTCAGGGTCTTACTAACCCTGACATGAACATGGCCAAAACAAAACAGCAGATACGGGTACTACTAGCCGATGACCATGCGATCTTTCGCGATGGGTTGAGGAAGCTTCTCGATTCCGACGAGGACATCACGATTGTCGGCGAAGCGCAGAACGGCGCCGAGTGCATCAAGCTCCTCGCCAAGCTCAAGCCTGACATTCTTCTGCTCGATCTGCGCATGCCGGATAAAGACGGTTTAGCCGTTCTCGAAGAAGTCAATTTCGATACGCTGCCCACCCGCGTGGTGGTTTTGACTGCTGCGGAAGATGATCGCGACGTGGTTCGCGCCATGCGCCTTGGCGCGCGCGGCGTGGTGCTAAAACAGTCCGCCACCGATCTCCTGGTAAAAAGCATCCATCGCGTGCATGCCGGTGAAATCTGGCTGGACAACCGCATGACCGCCGAGGTCATGAAGGCGTTTTCAAAGTCCAGCGAAGCGGGCCCGCGCCGCGAAAAGCCGTTGCTCAGCGACCGCGAGAAAGAAATTGTGCAGCTCGTCGCACAGGGCTTTCGCAACAAGGAAATCGGCGAAAAACTTTTCATTTCCGAGCAAACCGTAAAAAATCATTTGCACAATATTTTTGATAAGCTTGGCGTCTCCGACCGCCTTGAGCTGGCGTTGTACGCGATACACCACAGGCTTATAGACCAGTCGTAGCTCACGCTCGGCTCCTATCGTGGAGCTATTCACTGTAATGTTGATTGATCGTAATTCTGTTGTTCGCGCTAGCAGTGCGGTGGGTTGAGCCTGCTGCTTGAGCCTTCATGTCTGCTCGCTGTTGGAGCGTCGAAACCGATTAGGGTCTTTACCTTAGTGCTCTTTACTGTATTCACTTGCTACTGCTTAGGCCCTGTCATAATTACTTTTCTCTGCGTCCCCGGAGCTCCAGGATTTCTACTTGAAGTCGGTGAGCAGGCGAATCATGCGACTCCCAATCCCCAGCTTGGGCCGTGGCCCCTCTATTGAATCCAACAAGGAATTACTAGATTTCAACCCTAAGTTTCCCTCGGCCCGCGCAGTTATTCCATTCTTCGCTTTGCTCTTGTTGCTGTGCCCAGCAGCCTATTCACAAAGTGGTGCCAACAGTGCTCCCGCCGATTTGGATACTCTGGTTCACGGTGCACAGACTATCCTTCGTGGACAGGTGACTTCGGCCAAAGTTGAGCCGCATCCTCAGTTTTCAAATCTGCAGACTGTCGTCGTTACACTAGCAGTCAATAGAGTGCTGAAGGGCGAGCCCGCTTCCACCATAACCTTTCGCCAATATCTTTGGGATGCTCGAGAGCTACCGGTGTTGGGGGGATACAAAGCCGCTGGTGAGCTTCTGCTCTTCTTGAACCCCGTCTCGCCCTACGGTCTCACAAGTCCCGTGGCCCTCGAACAGGGGCGGTTTCGAATCCTTCGTGACGCCAAGGGGAATCGGTACGCCCTCAACGGTCGTGGCAATCTTGGCTTGTTCAGCCACGTCGAAAATAAAGCCAGCTCACGCGGTTTGATTTTCTCTAAACCGGTTAAGGAAATGCTTGCAAAGCGCAATGGTCAGGTCCCTCTGGATGTCTTCGAAGAGGCAATTCACGAACTCATCGGAGCAGCAAAGTGAAACGACGCTTAGGAGCGTTTTTTCTTTCCTGCCTTCTATTTGGTGGATTTGCGGATGCTGGGGGGCCCCTCCGGGTCACTGGGGCAGGTGCAACGAATGCAGGGCGGCCGTTCGTGTGGGACGTATCCAACCCGATTCGTTACACCGTCGACGGCGGACCGCTTAGCGTGAGCCCAAGCGGTCAGATAGTCAGTAGCAATTCTCAAGGTGTGGCCCGTGTCCAGAGTTTGTTTCAGAACTGGCAGTCTGTGCCTACTACTTCGATCACTTATTCCTATGCGGGACAGATTTCCGGAGCTGGAATCCCATCAAATGGGGATGTAAAGACCATTCAGGATTTTAATGCGGCTTTGGGCTTGTGCAACGGCGGCACTCAAAGCCCCGTCATTTTCGATGCCGATGGTTCGCTCCTGCGGGCCTTGGGCCTTAGCCCGTTGATTATCGGTTTTTCGGGAACCTGTAAATTGGACTACCAGGCAGGTCATATCGTTTCTGCTTTAGTCTTTCTCAACGGCGAGTTCCAGGACGGGGTCAACGATCCAACAACCTCAAATTACGAGCTGACCGCCGATCAATTCGATGAAGCCATAACTCATGAGATGGGACATTTCTCGGGTCTCGGCCATTCGCAAATTAACTTGGACCTCTTCAAGAGCGGATTTGCTGGGAATTGTCCCGTTGATGAGTTAGCAGGGTTACCGATCATGTTTCCGGTAGAGTTCTGCCAATCTCGAAAATCCGCCGGTCTTCCCATTCTTGCGCCTGACGATGTTGCTTGGATTTCTAAGTTGTGTCCGCACGCTACCTTTGCTTCCAACTACGGGACCATCAGTGGATTTGTATTTTTTTCGGACGGCATTACTCATGTTCAGGGCTTGAATGTAATCGCCCGCCAAGTTGATGATCCGTCTACCCCGCAGGATGAATCTAAGCGCGTCGCGGTGTCCGTCGTTTCTGGCTTTGAATTCACTGGCAATCCGGGCCAGGCGATCACGGGCGATAACACGGGCGGCAGCCAGTACGGGAGCCGCAATCCTGCTTTGATTGGCTATTACGAAATCCCAGTTACCTCGGGCACCTACACAGTACAAACCGAGAACGTCGACTCCTCTTTCGTCGGGGGTTCCAGTGTGGGTCCCCTCGATCCTCCTGCAATCACCTATGGCGCTTACGAATACTGGCATCAATATGAGTCTGCCTTCGACAATCCGGCCCAGAAAGACGCGCTAACCGTGCAGGCAGGACAAAAACTCAGCAACATCAATTTCATCCTCAACCAGACGCCGCCCCGTTTTGACCAATTTGAAGATGGTGAGGTTCGCCTTGAGTCACCTCCGACTCCATTTCTCCTTAGGGACCCGCGCGAACTTTGGCCTTTGGTGAGGCTTTCGTGAATCGAAGGGCCGCTTCACTGTCCACATTCGCAGCACTTACGGTTGTAGTGTCCATTGTCGGGTGTGGTGGGGGTTCCAGTTTTGCTCCGTCCCCACCCCCGCCTCCACCACCTCCTTCCGAGGTCATCACCATAACAACGGGCTCCAACATTCAATGCGTCCAGACGGTTTCCTTTAGTCTCGCTCTCCAAGAGCAAGGCGCAACTACCGCGGTTAGCTGGACAATCACTGCGGGCCAGTTGCCGAGCGGTCTGGTGCTTGATTCGGCGAGCGGTGTCATTTCCGGCACCCCAACAGCAGGGTCCGGCGTCCCCGTTACCATTCAGGCGGCGGACACCAAGGCAAGCGCAACGAAACAATTCAATTTCACCGTTTGGGCCAAGCTGACCATCAATCCTGTCAATCCTCCTCCCGCCCACGCCAATGCTCCTTACTCGCTTTCGATCAGCGGTCAGGGCTCCTCCGCTATTGCCAGGTGGTCCATCTCTGCCGGTCAGTTACCGCCAGGTCTCTCTCTGAACGTGAGTCAATTGAATCTAAATTTTGCCATTGTCTCCGGAATACCCACGCAGGCGGGCGCATATACCTTTACAGTTCAAGCACAGGACTACACCTTACCCCAGACGGCAACACTGGATCTCACCATCGTCGTCGATACCCACCTGGCGATTACAAAAGCCTCGTTGAAGAATGGTGGACAAAATCAAGTGTACTCAGATTCTTTCGCCGCGGTTAACGGCTCGCTCCCGTTACGCTGGTCGATCTCTGGCAATTTCCCTGCCGGTCTTTCTCTTGATCCGGCTTCAGGCCAAGTTAGTGGTACACCCGGAGATTTTGGCAGCTTTGTCTATTCTGTGACTGTGAATGATTCCAGTTCCGCCGTCCAAAGCGATTCCGGCCAGGGCATTCTCAACATTGCGGAGCAAATGCAAATAATTGGCAGTCTTGCCCCTGCCTATATAGGCCAACCTTACAATTCTGGTTTTTCCACGATCGGTGGTTCTTATCCTTACACTTGGACCCTTGTTTCAGGTTCTCTTCCCCCAGGTTTAGCATTGGCCCCAGCCGGCAATCTTGTGGGCATCCCAACCCAACTCGGCTCCTCGACTTTTGTCTTGCAAGTAACTGACTCAGGCGTTCCCCCTTACATTCTTACGAAACAAGTGGCGCTGAGCGTGGTCCCCACTCTCTTGAGCGTTCTCGGTAACCCACTTTCACCTGCTCCCGTCAATGTGCTCTATCATTCGCAAATTCCTGCCTCTGGCGGAACTCCTCCCTACTCTTGGAGCATCTCTTCTGGCCAGTTACCTCCGGGCCTGAACTTGGACCAGGCCACCGGGTACATCGATGGCACCCCCACTCAGGTTGGCACCTTTAACTTCGTAGCGATGGGGACCGACTCTGGCAACCCGGTGCAAACCGCAACTGCAAACACTTTTATCCAAATCCGAAAGGGTCTTGGCCGTAACGATTCCATAGCCACTGCCACTCCCCTTGGAAACAGTGCCAGTCTCCAACTTCCCATTCCTCTTTCTATCAGCCCCTATCTCGATCCCATCAACGCACTCACTCCCAACCCCGACACGGATTTCTACAAACTTGTAGCAAATGGCGGGGGCTTAGTTCACACGGAAACGTTTGCGCAACGTTCCTGGGGAGCGGACACTCTTGACAGTGTCATAGAGATCTTAGATGGAAGCGGCCAACGAATGTTGAGTTGTGGTCAACCGGCCTACGTCTCGCCCTGCCTCAACGATAACCTCGACTCCACCACTCTTGATTCGGCGCTCGACTTCAAGGTGCCTGGCGCCTCGTCTACACAGACGACGTTCTATTTGCATGTCTTTGACTGGCGCGGCGACGCCCGTCCCGACATGCAATATTATTTGAACATCAGTGGCGTTATCGAGCCTCTTACAATTGCTACGACCTTGGGTATCGGTGCGACACGCGGCGTTTCTTACCAGCAACAGTTCACATCGAAGGGTGGTTCAGGGAATGTCACCTGGTCAATCGACGGAGGGTCTTTACCACCGGGTTGGACTCTGAGCTCCTCGGGTTTGCTTAGCGGTGTTGCCACTACAGATGGCTTCTACACGTTCGCGGTTAAGGCGGCAGACTCCGGAAATCCACCCCAGACTGGGCGCACTCAATACATGGTTCAGATCGCTGAACCCCTCGTGATCACCAGCCCTGCAACTTGGCCCAACGCTTGCGCAAATAAGCCTTACTCTTTCACGATTACTACATCTGGCGGGGTTCCTCCGATCCACTTTGGATTCATTTCGCCTTCGTGGGTCTCCATAAACCTGGACACGAGCACAGGCATATTCAGTGGAACTACAAGTGTGACGGGAACTTTCACCGGGACCGTGGGTGCGGGTGATTCGGCCGTCCCTCAATCTGGCCAGTCACAAACTGTTACTCTGACAATTGTCAACTGCCCCTGAGCAAATCTTCATTCTGAGTTCTGACCTCAACCCTTGCTTGCGCCTGTTCCCTCCAAGGCGACGTAAATTCTTGTGTGTAAAAGGGAGGACCCGCCAAGTGGGCAGAAACTGCCGCGCCGGATATCCGCCCATCACTCGCTCAGCTCTGTCCTGGTCACGTCCCGTGGCTGATCGAGGAGCGCATCCACGCGTTCGAGGAATTGCACTGTATGTGGCAATTCCGCGTGTTTCTGAAATGCGTCTGCGTCCACCCATCGCGAATGAATGAAAAATAGCCGCGGATCACGCATAGACCGGAAGGTGTGAAAAGTCAGGCAGCCAGGCTCCTGCCGCGAAGGCCCGGTCACGTCGCGCAGCGCCTCCTGCACGGCACCTTCTTTCGCCTTGCCGCGCGTGCAACCTGACAAAAACGTATTGCTCCACTCTCCCTCCCCTCCGCGTGTTATGTCTTCAACCCAGCCATCTTGGCCTCGCTCCCACAGAACCTGGACAGCTAATTTGCGCTCCAGTTTACTTCCTCAATATAGCTCCTGGTTGCGGCATGCTCTTCAGAACCTCTACGAAAGGAAAACCCAAATAACGGGCCTCCCGACCCGCCCGAGACCGGTTCCGAGCTGCCGCTGCCCAAATTTCGGCGTAATGGCCTGTCTTTTGTTATGGTTAGCGTAGTTTTTGACTAGGGAGATCCCTGGAAGACAAATGGCGTTGACTTAGCCGCTAGTCCCAGTTTTCGGGCTCCGTCCTAGTACGTCGGTACTTCTTTGCATTGAATCGATTTTGTATCGGGAGTCCTATTGTTAGCTGACCCCTACCCGGATACACTCTAGCTTCGAATCAGGAGGACTTCCTTGACGGGTTCCGAACGCCGCACTACCCAGCGCTTTTCCATGCGGCTGCCCCTCACCGTTCGTTGGACGACGGGAGCGGCGGTTGGTGAGACCAGCACAGAGTCACGGGACGTCAGCTCCCGCGGTGTCTACTTTTTTCTTTCCAAGGATGTCAAGGAAGGCTCGCCCGTCGAGATTCTTCTGACGCTTCCCAACGAAATTACGATGGCCGGACCGGTACGGGTCCGCTGCCTCGGCCGCGTGCAGCGGACCGAGCCGCGCGATGAAGGCACTGTTGGCGTGGTTGCCGCGATCGAGCGCTACGAATTCCTTCGCGGCGACGAAGACAAATAAAAGGATAGAGAAGGGAAGCGGTCGCTTCCCGATTCAGAGCCGCCCGATTTACGAGTTGCGGCAGCAAAGAGATTTGCCGAGTTTTGTTACTGTTGCGGCGCGAAAGTTTCTCGACGAGTTCCTTGCTCGCTCACTGCGGAGGCGGGCGGGATAAGCCGGGGTGCCTTGGCCCCTCAGCGAAGCTACCCCGGCACTTTTTTTTGGCACTTGAATTTCGTATTTGTCACACAGTCTCGCACAGCACACTCCACCTTCTTTCATAATTAATTGGACTGAGAACGACTCGGATCGGCGTTCGCATTCCGTCGCTTTGCTCTCATTAGCCGCTACCCGTTACCGGTGCGCCGCCTGTACTTTTGGACAGGCGATTTCCACAGCATCAATAGGAGAGGATGGAAGCTGCCCGGCGGAGACACGGTCCGTGGGGGTAAGCGAACCGTGCCGTAAACAATTCGCGCGCAAAAAAATCGAAGCTCCGAAAAGCACGATAGCGCGAATTTGAATTTATTGGAGCACGACGAAAATGTCGACGGGCGGACAAAGAAAGCTGGGGGAAACAGCTCGAATGGGCCTGAAACTAGATGCACTCAAAGAAATTGAGGAACTGAAGAGCGAAACTGACGCGGGAAGTCCAGCCGCTGGAGGAGAGACCTCAACCGAAGGAGATTCCGCCGCGATCTCGCTGATCGAGCTTGCCGAGATTCTGGATCAACACAAAATCTGGGCGGAATCGGGCGGAGAATCGGGGGCTAAGGCGGATCTGTGCGGCGTGAATTTAGCAAAGGCCGACCTTACAGGAGTAAATTTGCAGGGCGCTCACCTGCACCGGATGAACCTTGTGGGCGCGGATCTTTCGATGGCAAATTTGCGCGGCGCGAGCCTGGTGCGTTCGAACATGCAGAACGCAAACCTGCTGGGCACGGAACTGCGCGGCGCTAACCTGATGGGCGCGAATCTGTACGGTGCGGAAGGATTGTGGTTTGGCCGGCTAGGCGGAACAAATCTTTTCGATGCCGTCTTGCCCGAATCGATTTCCGCGGTGGACAGTTCGAAGGCCATCGGCGATGCGACAAAGGTTGCGCGCTGGTTTTATTTCCTGACACTGGGCGTAAGCGCGATCTGCTGCCTGCTGATTGCCTTCACCAGCGACGTTCGGCTGCTGGTCAATTCTTCGGCGCTGCACACCACGCGGCTCGGGAATCTGCTTCCCATGACGGGGCTTTATCTTGGCGGTCCGCTGGTGCTCCTGGCGCTGTCACTCCGATTTCACTTCCTGTTGTTGAGGTTGTGGGGAAGCATGGCCGCGCTTCCGGCGGTTTTTCCAGATGGGCAAACGCTGGAGAAGGACGGCCCATGGTACCTGATGGGGCTGGTGCGGAGACACTTCCGCTGGCAGGGGGAATCGCGTTCCGCCATGACCGCATTCGAAACGGTTCTTTCGACGGTGCTGGCGTACTGGATTGTTCCAGTGACGCTGTTCTTTTTTTGGCTACGGTACCTGCCACGGCAGGATTTCCGGGGGACTTTGTTGCATGTGTTTCTGATGACTCTTTCGGTAGCGACGGCGACGTGTGTTCCCTTTGTTGTGTCGCGCGTACTGCGCCCAGGTGATATCCGGATCCCAAAATCGAAAAATGTCGTGCGCATGATTCTTGGCACCACGCGCGCGGCATTGGCCACGGGCTGCATCCTTTTCATCATATCGCTGGGTGTGAATCGCGGATTGCCCGCGGACCGCGCAGCCGCAGTCGGGGAATCGCCATCCGATCCGCGGCGCTGGGCTGCCATGGTTTTCCAATCAGTGGGTTACCGGCCCTACGCGGATTTAACCGAAGCCGCCCTGTCGACTCCTCCGCCCGCAGGCGAGACGTGGACGGATGAGACCGTGCAACAAATTTCCGGCGCGCGGCTGAATCAGATGAATTTGCGGTTCGCGCGCGGTTATAAGGCTTTTTTGAAATTGTGGCGCGCGAATCTAGAAGGGGCGTACTTATCCGAAGCGGACCTGAGGGGAGCGAATCTGCGCGAAGCGCTGCTGCGCTCCGCGATTCTCGATCGCGTCCAACTGACACATGCGGTATTGGTTTCCGCTAACGCCACGGGGACGAATCTCTCGGCGTCGGATCTGCGGTTCGCCGACCTTTCTTACGGCACGTTTGAAAATGCGGTGCTTTCGAACGCGAAAGTTTCCGGGGCGTCGCTGTATGCGGTCAATTTGCGAAATGCGCAAATGCTGCGCACTGACCTTTCGCGCACGGATATGCGCGATACCAAACTCGAACATGCCGTGTTGTCGTTTGCAAATCTGGAGCAGGCGGATTTGTCGTCGGCAAAGCTGGGAGACGCCAACCTGACGGGCGCGCGTCTGAAGGGCACAATCCTGCTGGACGCGGACTTGCGGAGGGCGGATCTACGCGGGGCGTATCTCACGGGCGCGGTTCTGCGCGAAGCGGAAATGGACGGGGCCAACCTGGCGGGGGCGGACTTGCGCGGCGCCTCCGGAATAACTTCACAGCAAGTTTGCTCGGCGTTGCACGGGCGGTCGGCGTTGATGGACGCGGATCTAGCTACTGACGTTCAGCTGCGTTGTGGAAGCGCTCAGTAGTTAGCAGTTCTGACCAGCGTGCCTTACACATTTCCAGTGAGTTGAGCTGCCAAGAAGTTCAGAAGGAATGAGGTTCAGATCATCGGAAAATCCAGGCTGCACGCCAGTTTTGACGCAACGCTGCTGCTTGCGTTCGCGGTGCTATCGCTGGTGCTAGCTGCCGTCGGTTTGTTCGGAGTTCTTTCCTAAGAAGTGCACGATCGCGGCGCGCTATAGTCCATGATTTAGAAGTAGTTTAAACAAAATTTCGTAGCCTCATAATGTCATTCTACAGTTATCTGCAAAATGCGGTTCTAAGCGGTGGCCGCTTCGGGTGGCAATTCACCCAGACTCGTGCGCAGGGGCGCGATGCTTCGCCACAGAAGCCCTCGTCTGCTCCCAATCCCTAGCCGCAACCCCTGGTTTCTTCTGCCTCCATAATCCTAATCATTCGAAATTAGCGGGAATAAACGGCGCAACCAGTCAGTCAGGCGATACAAAGGGGGTGTGCGCAAACTGGCTGGACAGTACGGCGAAGCAGATTTCGCCCATCGGATAATTTATCTTGACGATCCCCAAGAGCTTGGCATATACCGTCGCTATCTTTGCCTCCGGGCAGGAACGCGCCTGCCGGGAGGCTTCTCCGCAAGTGGTGTAACAGGTCGTTGGCGGGGGATGTGGTGAGTGGTGGAGCAAATGAGGGGGGGAATTTTCCGGCCTTGCACGCCGGCGCGCCCGCTCTCCTCCTTCTTAGTTTCGCAATCCTTCAAAATCGAAAGGAGTGGATCCGTGAAAAAGCTAAGGGGAATTGTCTTTTTTGCTGGGGCCTTTTTGATACTTTCTAACCTCTCACAACCTGCAAGAGCGCAAACGGCGACATCAGGGACTGTAATTGGAACCGTCACCGACCCGAGCGGCGCCGCGGTTCTCGATGCGGCGGTCGTCCTGCGTAACAAAAGCACCAATAGTCAGGCAACCCAAAATACAAACGGTGCCGGCCAATATACGTTTGTAAACGTGGTGCCCGGGGAGTACCAGGTTACGGTAAAGAAGGACGGGTTCCGGACGTCGGATGTCGCCACGCTGACAGTGGACGTGGCGAAGAGTTACTCCTTGGACTTTAAGCTGGAACTCGGCTCCATGGGCCAGCAGGTTCAGGTAGAGGCGACGGCACAGGCGGAACTGCAAACCAACGATGCCCAGATCGGTAGTGAGGTTACAAGCGACGTGATGACTCAATTACCGACGCTGCGCCGAAATGCCGCAGCGCTACTCACGCTGCAGCCAGGCGTAACACCAGGGACAGGCACTTTTCCGCGAGTCGGAATGCGCGTTGCCGGGGCAATCGATGACCAGAACACTTTCACGTTGGACGGAATTGACGTGACCGACAATATAGTTGGCGGGCTTGGGGCTGATATTGCGGTGATCCCGCTGGGAGTGGACTCCGTGGAGGAATTCCGCGTGGGGGTGAACAATCCGAATGCATCATTTGGACGGGCTTCGGGCGGTCAGATAGCCGTTGTCGGCAAGAGTGGGACGAACAACTTTCATGGTTCCACATATTGGTACCACCAGAACGACTACCTTAATGCCAACGAGTGGGAACTCAACCGAATCCACCAGGCCAGACCGGTCATCAGGGACAATCGGTTCGGTGGAGCAGTGGGAGGCCCGATTTGGAATAACAAAACATTCTTCTTTTTCAACTACGAAGGCAGGCGGTTTCCGCAACAGTCCTCATTTACGCGGCTGATGCCGAGCACCTTGCTCAAACAGGGCATATTACAGTTCAAAGATGCTTCCGGGAACACGATTCAGTACAACCTCGCAACTTCGACGTTATGCGGAAGCGGCACCACGGCATGTGATCCGCGCGGGCTAGGAATCAGTCCATCAGTGGCAGCGCTTTGGGCCCTGGATCCAGCAGGCACGGATCCGAGCGTAGCCGGCGCTGATGGCCTGAACACATTGGGTTTTCATGGTACCGCCTTGACCCCACTTTCCACTAATTTTTACACGTCGCGCTTTGACCACCAGATTAATTCTAAATGGCGGTTCAACGGCAGCTACACTTACTACCAGACCAAACAGGTCTCCGGCGGGCAAAACGCGCAATATGACATTCGCGGCGGTGCAGCAAAGGCCACATCGAAAGCGCCAACAGACCGGGACGCCATCATTGCAGGATTGACGGGACAGGTCACACCGCATTTGTATAATTCCTTCCATTTCGGATGGGTCAGGGCACGCCAGTCGTTTAACCGGCTGGCGCCTTCGGCTGCTGCGGCGCTGGAGAATATTGCTGGAACCAATTCGTCGGCGGGGCCGATTGCGCTGGCGCCCGGCCAGGCACAGACAAATCTAGTGGATGCGCCGATCGAAGTGGACACACAGAGGGCGCGCTTCCAAAATAGCACTGGACGGAACATTCAATACGTGGACGACGTGAGCTGGATTAAGTCAAAGCACACCTTGCAATTCGGCGGAAACTTCCGGCACATCCCGACCATACACATCCGGAATGACAAAGTCGTGGGTTCCTTGGCATCGCTCGAAGCTCTGTCAGACGCGGACGTAAGTACCTTCTTATCCGCAATTCCTTCTTCGGAACGCCCACCAACATGCTCCGTAACATTAACGACAGGCTGTCTGCAAAGCGGCGACGCGCAAAGGTGGGACCGGCTCTACGCGTCGACGCTAGGTCTTGTGGACAATATTGGCATCCTAACGACTCGCGATGGCAGCCTAAAAGCGCTGCCGTTTGGAACTCCCTTGGCAAACGACACCACGCTAAATGCCGTAGAATTCTACGGCCAAGATGTGTTTCGCATTACTCCTAACCTGACGCTCACCTACGGCCTATCCTATGGTTGGCAGACGGCGCCTAAGGAAAGGCTAAACCGGCAGACGTTGGTGGTGGACACGAGTAACAACAACCAGTCACTAACGGGCCCAGGATACATCGCCGCGAAGGAGGCTGCCGCGCTTCAAGGCAAGATGTATAACCCGACGCTAGGGTTCGACCCGGTGAAGTCGGCCGGGCGCAATGTGTTCAATATTGATTGGGGCGATGTGGCGCCCCGCGCGTCAGTGGCTTGGACTCCGACTTTCGATTCTGGATTCTTGCACCGCATGACCGGAAATCGGAAAACGGTCATCCGTGGCGGCTTTGGCCTTGTCTACGACCGCATTAATACCGTTCAAAGTGTAATCATCCCGATGTTGGGAGTCGGGTTCGCGCAAACGATCAGTGTTGGCGCTCCTTTGTGCAATGCCTCCGGCACACCAGGGGCCGGCTGTAATGCGGCTGCAGGTACAGGCAGCCCGGGAGCCGCATCATTCCGAGTCGGCGTGGATGGAAGCCTGCCGCTACCAACCGTCCCTGCGGTCAGCATACCTGTTGTGCCGAGCACACCGTTCGGCGAGCTGTTCAGTTTCCAGGACGATCCAAATACCAAGGTCGGGCGAAGCCGGGCCGGTGATTTGACCATTCAGCGTGAAATCCCGGGAAACATGATTGTGGAGATCGGCTGGACGGGACGCTGGTCAGACAGATTGCCACAAGGTGTGAATTTCAACTCTGCCCCGTACTTCTTTGTTGACCAAGCATCGAAACAATCGTTTGCCCAAGCGTACGACGCGGTGGCTACGGCACTGGCGGCGGGACAAACGCCGGCAGCCCAGCCTTTCTTCGAGAATCAACTTGCAGGCTTGATTGGTTCGGCTTGCGCGGGGAGTTCGACCGCGACGACCGCCACGCAATTCTTGGCGAACGCAGCGGCTTCGAACTTCACGGGCGGGCTTGTGAGCTCACTCTTTTCAGTGATGGACGGGCGACGAACTTGTCTTGGACTGCCGACATTCCAAAACCGGCAACTCTTTGACCTCCATATGCGGACGTACATCGGCAAGTCGAACTATAACGGTTTAATCGCGACCTTGCGGAAGCGGACATCACACGGGTTAACGTTCGACGCAACCTACACTTTCTCCAAGACGCTAGATCAGAACATCTCAAACCAGAACCAGGCAGGAATCTATTCAAACAGCTACTTCCCGAATGTCGATTACGGGCCGTCTCTCTTCGACCGTACGCATATCTTCAACCTCTCTTATGTGTACGACTTGCCGCTTGGCAAAGGGCACCGATTCGGTGGGGGATCTTGGACCAGCCGTCTGCTTGGCGGATGGTATACGTCGGGGATCTTCTCGGCGTTTAGCGGACTGCCACTTTTCGTGACCGAGAGTAGCCAGGTCTGGGGTGGGGGCAGTATCTTCGGATTTGCCGTAGGCATGATCCCAACCGTGAACCCGAGCTCATTCGGCAATTCCGTGCATGGTGGCGTAACCGGCTCGAACGGAATCGGCACAACTGGCAACCCCGCCAATAAGGGCACAGGGCTCAACCTATTCGCTGATCCCGCAGCTGTGTTCGGCGACTTCCGAAACGTGCAGATTAGTAAAGACGGACGCACGGGCCGCGCAAACCCAATTCGCGGGCTGCCGTATTGGAACTTGGACTCATCGTTAGGCAAGAAGACCGCACTGACCGAGAGGGTGTCGTTCAGGATCACGGCGGACTTCTTCAACATCTTTAATCACGTGAACTTCGTTGATCCGACACTCAGCCTTACACAAAAGGCTAGCTTCGGCGTGATCTCAACGCAGCTAGTACCGACCAATCGGGACAACACGCTCGCCGACGGGAGCCGCTGGATACAGCTTGGCTTGCGCTTCGAGTTTTAGGCGGGCAGTTCAAATCTTTTTTTCAGCCGCGGGAGGTCCAGCATTTGCCTTCCGCCGTCATCTGCTTCCACCTAGCCTTACCTAAAGGGTAGGCCGTCCCGGCCTTGCGCATCGGTATAGGCCATCCGCCGGACGCTTACCCAAAAAGAGAAAAGCGGAGAGCGGGCTGCCCAGCCCCGTCCCCGCTTTCTTACAGACTTATCGGTCAAGTCGCGAAATTGCTTAGCGTTCATCGCCGAAGCGCTTGATGTCTTCGGGGCCTTCCCGGAGGGGGCCGACGGCGCGGCCTTGGACGAGCTCGCGGATTTGTTCGACGATGTCGGGATTCGCGAGCGTGGTGATGTCGCCGGTGTCCATGTGATTGGAAATGGCGGCGAGGACGCGGCGCATGATTTTGCCGGAGCGCGTCTTGGGCATGTCCGGTACGATGTGGACGGTCTTGGGCCGCGCGATTTTGCCAATTATGGTTTCAATTGTGGAGACGACTTTGTCCTGAACGGCTTTCGTTGTCGGAACACCGGGCTTCAGGGAAATGTAGACGACGGGGACGCGGCCTTTGACTTCATCCACCACCGGCACGACCGCCGCTTCGGAAACTTCCCCAATTGTGAGGCAAGCGGATTCGACTTCCTTGGTGCCCAGGCGGTGGCCAGCGACGTTGATGACATCATCGACGCGGCCGAGAATGCGATAGTAACCGTCGGCGGAGAGCACGGCGCCGTCCGCCGCGTAATAAGGCCAGTCGCGCCAGTTCTTGCTCTTCGGATTCTTGTTGTACTTCTTGTAGTACTGATTGACGAAGCGCTGCGGGTCGCCCCAGATAGTCTGCATAATGCCCGGCCAGGGATTGCGAATGCAGATGTTGCCGGCCTTTCCCGAGCCCGCTTTCACTTCATTTCCATTTTCGTCCCAAATAACCGGATAAATGCCGAGGACTGCGGGACCAGCACTGCCGGGCTTCATGGGATCGAGAGCAGGCTTGGTGCTGCATAGGAATCCGCCGGTTTCCGTTTGCCACCAGGTGTCGACAATGACTGCTTTTCCTTTGCCAACGACTTCGTAATACCACTTCCACACTTCCGGCTCGATCGGTTCGCCGACCGTGGTCATGTGCTTGAATTTGTAGTTGTAAATCTTCGGCTCGTGGAAGCCCGCTTTGCGCAGCATGCGGATGGCGGTGGGCGAAGTATGGAAAATGTTGACGTCCAGCCGTTCAGCGATGCGCCAGGGACGGCCGGCGTCGGGATATTGCGGTACACCTTCGTAGAGGACGCTGGTCGCCGCGAGCGCCATCGGTCCGTAGACGATATACGAGTGCCCGGTGATCCAGCCGATATCTGCCATGCACCAGTAAACGTCTTCCGGGTGAATATCCTGGTAATACTTGGCCGTGCCCGTGACGTAAGCGAGATAGCCGCCAGTGCGGTGCTGGCAGCCTTTGGGCTTGCCGGTTGTGCCGCTGGTGTACATCAGGAAGAGCGGAGCTTCCGCGTCCTGCGAAACGGGCTCGACAATCCGGTTGCGATATTCCTTCAAGGCTTCATCGACGAAAAAATCGCGACCAATGATCATGGGTGTTTCAGAAGAATATTTTCCGGGATAGCGCTTCCATACCAGGACCTTTTCGATCTGCTGGCCCTCTTTCGTCGCGGTTTGCACGGCAATATCCGCGCTGGCCTTGTGATCCACCCACTTCCCATTGCGGCTGTAGCCGTCCGCGTAAATGAGGACGCGGCTGCCGGAATCGGCGGCGCGCAGTCCGCAAGCTTCGCCGCTGAATCCGCCGAAGACGACAGAGTGCACGACGCCGAGCCGCGCGCAAGCCAGCATGGTAATCGGTAGCTCCGGAATCATCGGCATGTGAATGGTGACGCGGTCGCCGGTTTTCAATCCGGCGAAATCGCGAAACATCGCGGCAACTTCGTTGACGCGCTTGTAGAGCTCCTGGTAGGTGATAACGACGGGGGATTCGTTTTCCGGTTCCGGGACGAAAATCAGAGCGGCTTTGTTTTTATGCTTGGCAAGATGGCGGTCCACGCAGTTGTAGCAAGCGTTGAGCTTTCCGCCGATGAACCATTTCCAGAAGGGCGGATTGCTGGCGTCAAGCGTCTTGCGCCAGGGCTTGTCCCAATCGAGCAGGGAAGCGTAATGGTCGAAGCATTCGGGAAAACTCTTTTCGTTGAATTTTTTGACCAGGGCGGGGTCCTTGAGATTGGCTTGTGCGATGAATTCCTTCGGAGGACGGAAATACTCCTCTTCCTTCCAGTGGACGGCGATTTGCGCCTCAGTGAGCTTTTGCTTGCCCTTCGGAACTTTCGCATTTAGCTTCGGTCGAGCGGTGGCCACGGTGGCAACTCCCCTTCAAGCGATGAGTTCGATTGTTACGCAACAACGAGGGACAGCGTGATGCAGGCAAGCCCTAATGCCTGCTCCGAGTGAGCTTGCCCGTCAAAAATGATGCTACCGCGCGGGCGCGCGAGTCAATCGCCAGAAGCCGGCGCTGGGTGGCCGCCGACTTCGTCCCAGATCCGGTGTCCGTGCGTTTCCTTCAAAAAGATAGACCCGACCACAAACGTCACCGCGGCCACAGTCATCGGATACCACAGACCCGCATAGATATTGCCGGTGGCCTCACACATATAGATGCCTACCAAGGGCACCAGCCCGCCAAAGACTCCGTTACCTATGTGATACGGCAACGAGAATGCCGAGTACCTGATCTTTGCCGGATATGCTTCCACGAGATAGGCGGCGATAGGCCCGTAAACCATCGTGACGTAGAGGACCTGCACGAAAACCAGAAGCGTCAGCAACGGCACGTTGGGATTCGGCGCAATCGGAGCCGGAACCTGTTTCCCGCTTGCATCTATGGTCAAAGGCGTCAAGGTCGGGGCGCCAGTGACTGCGTTCCTTTGCGACTTGAAGGTTACTACGTTATTTCCCGCCGCGTTCTGCATAGCGTGGTAGATGGGGTAATAAGTGACCACCGCGAGCAAACAACCGGCCATGATGATCTTCTTGCGCCCTATTTTGTCGGAAAGCGCTCCAAAAACGGTAAAGAAGGGCATGCCGAAGAGCATGGCGAGTGCCACGATGACAAAGCCAGTGCGCAGACTCACCTTCAAAATCGACTGGAGATAGAACAATGCGTAGTATTGGCCTGTGTACCAGACCACGCCCTGTCCCGCCGTCGCCCCCAGCAGTGAAACCAGGAAGAGCCTGAAGTTTGGCCACTGGGTGAAGGCTTCCTTCAGCGGCTTCGCCGAGCTCATGCCCGTCGACTTGATCTGGGAGAAGATGGGCGATTCCTTCATCTTAAGACGGATGTAAAGCGAGATCATGACCAGGATGACAGAAACAAGGAAGGGAATGCGCCAACCATAGCTCTGGAAATTTGCTGACGTCATGTAGAACTGAAGGAGGATCACCGTTATAACGGAAAGAAACAGGCCCAGCGTAGCCGTGATCTGAATATAGCTGGTCCAGTAGCCCCTCTTGTTGTCCGGAACGTGCTCCGCAACATAAATCGCAGCGCCTCCGTACTCCCCGCCCAACGCGAGTCCCTGGAAAACACGAATAAGGATCAGAGCAATAGGAGCAAGCCAACCGGCCGTGGCGAAAGTGGGCATCAGGCCGATGAGAAAGGTTCCAAAGCCCATCACCGTGAGCGTGACCAGGAAGGCATACTTGCGGCCTACCAGGTCGCCTATTCTTCCGAAGAAGAGCGCCCCAAACGGGCGCACCATGAATCCAACGGCGAAGGTAGCGAGATAGGCGATGTACGCAAAGGTGGCGTTCCCCGGCGGATAGAATTTCAAGGAGAGGACAGCGGCGAGACTTCCGAAAATATAGAAGTCGTACCACTCGATCATGGTTCCCACGGATGAGGCAAGAATCACTCCCCAGATTTTGGGTGCGGCGGTACCACCCATTGGAATTGCGTCTGCACGGCTGGCCATGCGTCCTCCTGTGAAGTCCCAACCTCTTCGTGACAGTGTGACACTGGGCGAATCGCCTGGAGCGTGGCCCTGCGGCACACTTCACCGAACGTTTCTTTTCCCTCCCTTGAATCCCCCCTGTGACTCGCCATGGGGCTGCGAGCCGGGTCTTCAGTGGCGGAAGGGCACGAGAATGTCCCCGTTCATATACGGGTCGGCCTGCGTTGTCAAGAAATGACTTAGTGCGAAATCGGACCGATCAGGAAGCGCCCGCATCATAGATTCATTGCCTTCCTTCATGCCCCCGAATAGTCGTTCTTTGGCGGGCGAACCGCGTTCATGATAAAACTTCTGTTTGAACCTGCACACCGCCATCTTCCTGTTTTCCGCGGGCGCCCTTGGTGGCGGAATCAACGCTGTCGCCGGTGGCGGAAGTTTCGTTGCCTTTCCCGCACTATTGTTCACCGGCGTTCCGCCCATCCCCGCGAACGCCACAAATACACTCGCCCTCTGGGTGGGCACGACTGCAAGCGGCGGAGCCTATTCCCAGAAGTTGAGTATTGGGCGGCGCGTGATGATTCCTCTCGTCCTTGCCAGCATTTTCGGTGGCCTGACTGGCGCATTTCTCCTGATCAAGACGCCCGCGCAAACCTTCCTGCACGTGTTGCCGTGGCTGATGCTTGGCGCCACTTTGCTCTTCGCCTTCGGCAAACATCTGACCGGGCGGATTTCCGCGGGCATCTCGCATGACGCCACCACGTCGGCGGTCACCGGGGCCTCCCTCTTTGAACTGCTCGTCGCCGTTTATGGCGGGTATTTCGGTGGCGGCATCGGCATCATGAATCTGGCCATGCTCGCCGCGCTTGGCATGACCGACATTCATGCCATGAACAAGCTCAAAGTGATTCTCGGCGGCATCATCAACGGCGTCGCCACGGTAACTTTCATCGTCACCCGGGCAATCGTGTGGCCGCAGGCCATTGTCATGATCGCCGGCTCTTTGCTGGGCGGATATTCCACGGCGCATTTTGCGCAAAAGCTCCCGCAAGCCTGGGTCAAGTCCTTTGTCATTCTGGTGGGAACGGCGATGACGATTTGTTTTTTCATTCGCGGCTATCGCTAGACTCTTCACACAAAGTTTTTCCCTCGATTTTTCTTTTCCCTTCAGCCACTTTTGATATAGTCCCCGCTGTTATGTCCACCGCCGGCATCCATCTCGAAGCTCCAACAGTAACGGTCACCCCACTCACGCGAAATCAAGTTCGCGGCTTCTGGGCTTCGTGGGGAGGGTGGACGCTCGACGGTATGGACTCGTTCATCTACGCACTGGTGCTTGTGCCCTCTTTGCGAGAACTCCTCCCGCGTTCCGGCATCGCTGCTATGAAGGGCAACGTCGGATATTACGGTGGTTTGCTTTTCGCCCTGTTCCTTTGTGGATGGGGCCTCGCGTTCCTCTGGGGGCCTGTCGGCGACAAATTTGGCCGCGTTCGAACGCTGATGCTCACTATCGTTTGGTATTCCGTATTCACGTTTCTCAGCGCCCTGGTTGCGAATGTCTGGCAACTCGCTGTTCTTCGCCTTCTCACAGGCATCGGCATCGGCGGCGAGTGGGCAATGGGTGGAACGTTCGTCGCCGAAGAATGGCCGGAGGACCGCCGCCGCGCGGGCGCAGGGTACATGCACACCGGTTATTACGTTGGCGTTTTTCTTGCGGCGATGGCCAACTTTCTGATCGGAAGCAAATTTGGTTGGCGCGCCATGTTCGCCGTCGGCGGATTGCCGGCGTTGCTTCTGGCTTGGGTGCGCCACGGTGTAACGGAACCTGCGTGCTGGAAGCAGAAAGAAGGCGTTGTTCGAACATGGAAAATCTGGCAGCCGTTCGCGACGCTTTTCTCAAGCGCCATGCGGCGCAGAACAATTCTGAATTCCTTGTTTATGCTGGCCTCGATTTGCGGCCTTTGGGCAGGAACGGTTTACGTTCCAGCCGCGGTCACGGCCCTTGCCGAAGCATCGGGGCGGACCGGACCATTAGCCGCGCAGATCGCTTCTCGTGCCACCATGCTTGTTTCTTTCGCGACCATTCTCGGATGTCTGGCGATGCCCTGGCTCGCCGAAAGACTCGGGCGGCGCGGCGCTCTGGGATTCTTTTTCGCGCTGATGGCGGCCTTCATCGCGCTCACCTTCGGAAAAGTCTTCTACCTCGGAGCCCCGGCTCTGCCCTGGTTTTTCGTTTGCCTTTTCTTTCTTGGCTTCGGCGGCGCGAATTTCGCCGTCTACACCCTCTGGCTCCCGGAACAATATCCAACCGAATGCCGCGCCAGCGCTTTTGCCTTTTCGACTTCCTTCGCGCGTTTTGGTGGCGCCGCGATCACCTTTCTCGTCGGCGCAGGCGTTCAGCGCTATGGATCGCTCGGAATCCCTGTGGCGCTGACCGCCATCGCGTTTGCGATTGGCTTGCTTCTCATACCGTTTGGCGCTGAAACCCGCGGGCGGCCTCTTCCGGCGTAGCCCTCAGGAAGGCACGGTAAGCATGGCCGAAGTGGAGACCAGACTTTTCCCCGCCGAAGCGTTGCGCGATTTCAGCAAACAAGTGTTTCTCCATTTTGGTGTTCCCAAGCACGATGCGGCCCAGGCTGCTGAAGTCCTAGCCACCGCGGATCTGCGCGGCATTGACTCCCACGGCGTCGCCCGCCTGCATTGTTATTTCGACATGCTCACTTTGGGCCGCATCAATCCCAGGCCGGAGATCAAAGTGCTGCGCTCCACGCCCAGCACCGCCACGATCGATGGCGACAACGGCCTCGGCCTCGTCGTCGGCCCACATGCCAACCGCTTCGCCATGGACATGGCTGAGCGCTTCGGCTCCGGCTGGGTCAGCGTGCAGAACACCAATCATTACGGCATCGCCGGCTACTACGTCCTGAAAGCCCTGGAACGCAACCTCATCGGCTGGGCTATGACCAATTCCACCAAGCTCGTCGCGCCGTTGTGGGGCGCCCAGCGCATGCTCGGCACCAACCCCATCGCCATCGGTTTCCCCGGTAAGGACGAGCCGGCCATCGTGATTGATATGGCCACCAGCGCCGCCGCATACGGAAAAATCGAAATTGCGCGCCGGCGCGGCGAGCCCATCCCCAAAGGCTGGGCCGTCGACAGCGAAGGTCGTGACACAAGCGATCCGAATGAGATGGTCAACGGTGGCGCGCTCTTGCCGCTCGGTTCCGACCGCGAACGCGGCGGTCACAAAGGCTACGGCCTCGCTGTCATGGTGGACGTCTTGTGTGGAGTTCTTAGCGGCGCGAATTGGGGGCCGTTCACGCCGCCCTTTGCCCTTCGCCAGGAAATCCCCAGCCGCAGCGTCGGCAATGGCATCGGCCATTTCTTTGGCGCCATGCAAATCGACGGCTTCATCGACCGCGATTCCTTCAAGCGCCAGATCGACGACTACATTCGCGTCTTTCGCGCGACCCAGCCCGCTCCTGGCACCAGCGGGCCGCTCTTGCCCGGCGATCCGGAACGCGAAGCTGAAAAATGGCGCAGCAAAAATGGCATTCCGTTAATTGCGCCAGTCCTCGAAGAGTTGCGTGACATCTCTCAGAAGACCCGCATCCCGTTCGATTAGCAGTTTGCAGGGATTAGGCTAACGCCGTAACGATTCGCTCGATTCGCCCCGTATGGATGCATCCAAGAGCTGAATCGTATGCACCACAGGAGTCTCACAGCCGCATCGCGCCAGCGATGCTTGAAGCTGTAGTACGCACCCCGGGTTTCCCGTTGCCACTACGTCTGTTTTCAACGGTGCGATAAGATTCGCCTTGCGGTCGCCGAGCGCGTTCGCTGCATCCGGCTGTACCAGGTTGTAAATTCCCGCCGACCCGCAGCAGATCGCGGCCTCGGGAATTTCCGCAATCTCAAGTCCCGGAATGCTCGAAAGTAAAGCTCGTGGTTGTGTGCGAACTCCCTGCGCATGCTGCAAGTGGCACGAATCGTGGAACGCCACTCGCAGTTTCAACGTATTTCGTTTGGCGCGCGGCTCAAGTTCGGCCAGTATTTCGGTAATGTCCTTGCACTTCGCCGCAAACACTTTGGCCCGTTCCGCATATTCCGGTTCATCCCGGAGCAAGTGACCATATTCTTTTACATTCGAGCCGCATCCAGCCGCATTCGTGACAATTGTCTCGACGTTCGCGCGTTCGAACGCCTCAATCGCCTTCTTCGCGAATTCCACCGCTGCTGTTTCCTCGCCTGCGTGCACCAGCAGCGCGCCGCAACACGGCTGTTCGCGCGGCGCCACAACTTCGCATCCTTCTGCGGCCAGAACTCGCACTGTTGCCGCATTCACTTGCGGAAAAAATTCCCGTTGCACGCATCCCAAAAGCAATCCTGCCCGCCGCCGCTTCGTTCCTACGGCCGGCGTGACTTCCGCGACCATCTCACGCGGCCCAAGCTTTGGCAGCAAAGCTTCCATCGCCCGGGCTCTCTTCGGGAGCAGCTTCAGCAACCCCGAGCCGCGCACCACGGCCTGCAATCCCGATTTCTGATAAGCAAGCAATGGCCAGCGCATTTGCCGCAAGCGCTCCGGCCGCGTAAAAGTTTCGAATACAAATCGCCGGTGGAGTTTTTCTCCCCGCGAGCGTTCCGTCTTTCGCTCGATTTGCGCGCGCGTCGCTTCGATCAGCTTTCCGTAGTCCACTCCCGAAGGGCACGCCGTCATGCATGCCATGCAGCCCAGGCAACTGTCGAAATGGCTCACCCACTTCGCATTCATTTCCGCAGTGCCTTCGCTCGCCATCTTCATCAGGTAAATCCGCCCGCGCGGCGAATCCATCTCTTGTCCCCACAAAACATAAGTGGGGCAGACTGGCAAACAAAATCCGCAGTGCACGCACTTCTCAATGATCTCGTTCGAAGGCGCATGGTGCGCGTCAAACGCGCTGGCCAATTCCTGTTTTGCCGTCAGTTCCTCCATCAGATGCCACCCACAAACCGGCCTGGATTCAGCGTACTCTTTGGATCCATCTGCTGCTTCACCGCTTTCATCAAGGGGAGCGCGTCGCCGGCGCTTCCCCAGGCGTCGAATGCTGGCATTTTCTCAGGCCGATGGAGCGCTACCAGTGATCCGTGCTGAGCCTCCAATTCACTGCGCAACTCGTGAAGCGCGCCGCGCAGCGCCTCCGGCTTGCCCTCCAATCGAAGCCATCCAAGCCCTGTCGCATAAACGAGGGCTCTCCACCGGACCTGTTGCCTGTTGGCAATGTTTTCCACCAGTTTCATTGTGCGAGCCATACTTGCCGGCAAGATGCTGATTTTCGCGATGGCCGTGCAAGGACGATCAGAAAAATCCCATAGCTCTTCGCGCGCCGTCCAAGTTGACCTGGAAGCCTCCGAAACCGCGGCATGCTCGGCCAAATCTCGCAGTTGGTTTTCTTGTGCAGCGAGGCCGGCCTCCGTCCCTTCAAACAAAATGTCGGAGACGGGAGAAGTGTCATCCGAAAAGTGACATTGAAGAGAAGTGTGCGCGAGCTTCGAATCCTGAACCGCCACCACGAACCGCTTTGCTTCCTCGGCACTGGCTGCGGCGACGGAAAACGACCGTGTGTTCCGTGGAAGCGGATGGAGCCGAAACACTGCCCGCGTGATGACGCCGAGAGTGCCTAGAGCTCCAGTCACAAGTTTCGGTAAATCATACCCAGCGACATTCTTCACCACCTTGCCGCCGCTGCTCGCCAGCGTTCCGTCAGCCAGCGCAATCGTCGCTCCGATGATCAAGTCGCGTAGCGCGCCAAAACGCAATCGGAGCGCTCCACTGTCATTCGCCGATAGCACTCCGCCAATCGTCGCTTTTTCTGGCCACAGTGGATCGAGCGCCAGGCGTTGCCCATGTTGCGCCAGTGTTTCCTGCAATCTTTGAATGGTACAGCCCGCTTCGACGGTTACGGTGAGGTCCGCCCAGGCGTGCTCGATGATTTCATTCAGCCGCGTCGTCGACAAAATCAAGTCCGCGCGGGTTGGCGGATTTCCCCAGCCGAGTTTCGTCCCGTTGCCCCTTGGGATTACCGCGAGCCCAGCCTCATTCGAGAGCCGCAAAATTTCCGCCAGTTCCCTTTCCGCCCCCGGTTCAATCACCAGCTTCGGCTGAACTCCGGCCACGGCATCCGCGGCAGTCGCCGCATGCACATTCTCATTTCCCACAATCGCCATGAATTTGTGGCGCAGCGCCGAATGCAGGCCGCTCGCTTCGGGTTTAGTTGCGGCGTCCATCGCCTAGGGTCAATAACGTTCCGCGATCCCTGCGGATTCGGCCGAGTGCGGCACGTATTCACCGGGCTTTTCGCCACAGAGGCGAGGAGTTGGAAAGACTTTCGTGGGATTCGAAAGCTGCAGTGGGTCGAAGGCGCAACGCACTCGTTGCATCGTCGCCAAATCGGGTTCCGCAAACATTTTTGCCATCATCTTTTTTTTGTCTTCGCCGACGCCGTGTTCGCCGGTGATCGACCCTCCCGCCGCTATGCACAATTCCAGAATTTGAGACGAAAGCGCCTCGGCGGCTTCCTCCTGCCCGGCGATGCGCCGGTCATAGAGGACCAGCGGATGGAGGTTCCCGTCGCCCGCATGAAACACATTGGCGACGCGCAATCCCCCGGCTTGGCTTAGCCTCTCAATTTCGCTCATCACTTGCGGCAGGGCCGTTCGCGGGATCACTCCATCTTGCACAATGTAGTTCGGCGAAATCCGCCCCATCGCCGCAAAAGCCGCCTTGCGCCCTTTCCAAACGAGCGCCCGTTCCGCATCCGATTGCGCCACCCGAATTTCCGGCGCCCCATTCGAACTGCAAATCTTCTTCACTTCTGTCATCAAGGCGTCGACTTCCGCCACGGGTCCATCCAGCTCGACTAAAAGCAATCCGCCGCAGTTCGGATAGTTCGCGTGCACCGCAGCCTCGGCCGCTTGAATGGCCAGGTTATCCATCATTTCAATCGCGGCTGGCAGCATTCCTTCCGCAATAATGTCGCTCACTGCCGCGCCCGCTTCATTCGTGGACGGAAAAGCGGCCAGCAGCGTTCGAACGCACTCTGGCCGCTTCACGATGCGCAAAATAATTTTGGTAGCAACTCCCAGCGTTCCCTCTGAGCCGACAAAAACGCCGGCCAAATCATATCCCGGCGCATCGAGAGTTTTTCCGCCGAAATGCACCAGCGAACCATCCGGAAGGACCACTTCCAATCCCAGTACATGTGTCGTCGTGAATCCGTATTTCAAACAATGCGCTCCGCCGGAATTTTCCGCCACGTTTCCGCCGATGCTGCAGATCGATTGCGAGGAAGGATCGGGAGCGTAAAAATAATCCTGCGGTGACACACGCCCGGTGACATCGAGATTGATCACTCCTGGTTCAACCACCACGCGCGCATTTGGGAAGTCTACTTCAAGAATCCGGTTCATCCGCGCCAGGCTGATGACAATCCCGTTTTCGACCGGCAGCGCCCCGCCGCTCAAACCTGTCCCCGACCCTCGCGCGACAAACGGCATCCGTTCGCGATGGCAAATTCGAACGACCGCCTGAACTTGTTCTGTAGTATTTGGCAGCACCACCGCGCGCGGCATCACGCGGAAATTTGTGAGACCGTCGCACTCGTAAGTATGCAGTTCTTCCGCCGAAGAAATCAGGCCACGGTCACCTACAATAGCTCGCAATTCGTCGAAAGTATGACCCATCTTTGTGTCCTGAGGAAGAATAGTACGGCTCTTCCGCGGAAAGAAGTAGCATTCCTCTTCAGATTCGCGCCCCCGAACGAGGCAACACAGGCCTGAGGAACTTGCGGGCCGTCCGGCTTAGTGTATGACCAATTTGGTGAACGGAAAGACGTAAGCCTGCAGGAATACCAAGACTCCCACCAGGGAGGCCAGCGCGATACTGTGGAAGAAGACGTAACGAAGAATGTCTCCCTCATGGCCGTACCATTCCGTGGCCGTGCTGGCGACCACGATGCTCTGCGCATCGATCATTTTGCCCATCACGCCGCCGCAGCTATTGGCCGCCGCCATCAGTGTTGGCGAGAGGCCGACCTGCGTGGCCGAAATCTTCTGCAGGCTGCCGAACAACACGTTTGAGGCAGTGTCCGAGCCGGTGAGAGCAACGCCGAGCCATCCAAGAAGTGTGCCGAAAAATGGATAAAATGTGCCCGTGCGAGCAAACGCCAATCCCATCGTCGCATCCAGGCCCCCGTAGCGTGTCATGAATCCGATAGACATCATGGCGGCGATCGTAATCAAAGAGAATCGCACTTTGTACAAAGTCTTCCCGTATTGGCGAAGCATTTGCAGTGGGCCGAACCCCATCACGAATCCGGAAATGATGGCTGCCACCAGAATGCCGCTGCCCGTGGCGGACAGCCAATTGAAGTTAAACACCGCAGCCTCGGCCGTGTTTTTGGCGACCACGGGAGGTACCCTCAGAATCAGGTTGTGCAAACCGCTGACGGGAATTTTGAAAATAGAGATCTTATCGAGAAAGGCCTTGATGCTCGGAAGCCCCCACAGAAATACCAGCACGCTCAAAATGACCCACGGAGTCCATGCCTTAACAACCTCGCCCGAGCTGTGACCGTGTTGGCCGCGCGCGCTCCGATCAGCCTCGTGTCCTTCGAACCCCCAAATCTTTTTGGGATGCCACACAAGAAGCAACACAGTCACTGCCGCCATCGAGCAGACCGCCGAAACCACGTCCACCAGCCACGGCCCATGAAAATTGGACACGAGAAATTGCGGAATTGCGAAGAACACTCCGGCAACCAGCACCGCCGGCCAAATTTCAATCATCCCGTTGAACCCGGCAAAGGCCCACAACAGCCAGAAAGGCACCAGCACAGAAAAGAACGGAAGAATCCTTCCCGCCATGCCGCTCAGTTGCAACAGGTCGAGGCCCGTAACCGTCTGAAGCGCAATCAGGGGTGTGCCAAGCGCGCCATACGCCACTGGCGCGGTATTGGCAATCAGCGAAAGGCCGGAGGCCTGCAGCGGCTTGAATCCCAGGCCGATCAGGATGGCGGCAGTGACAGCAACGGGCGTTCCAAACCCTGCCGCGCCCTCAAAGAACGCTCCAAAAGAGAACGCAATCAACAAAAGTTGTAGCCGCCGGTCTTGCGTAATACCCATCAGGCTCTCTTGCAAGATTTTGAAGCGGCCCGAGGCGCAGTTCATGTCGTACATAAAGATGACGTTCAGGATGATCCATCCGATGGGGAAAAGGCCGTAACATGCCCCGTACACTGCGGTACGAGCCCCCATCCCCGCGGGCATCTTGAATACGCCGATGGCGATAAGCAGGGAAGCGGCCAGGCCAAGCAGCGCCGCCCAGTGCGCCTTGATACGCAGTACTGCCAACGCCCCCAGTAGCACAACTACGGGAAGCGCCGCGACTAGCGTCGACAGCCACCAATGCCCCAGGGGATCGTAGTTCTGATTCCACGTCACAGTTGAGCCTCCAACACACTAACTTTTGCAAAATTCCGTGCCCGCTTCTCGAACCGTTCGAAACAGAAGGATGCTTGGCCGGGCCACACCTCTTCACCCGGAAGCCATGCGTTTCGGACGCTGAGATACTTCGTTACCGCGTTCTTGTCAAGCGTTAACTATATTAACTATTCCCCCCAGTCTCCTGATGTGTTTCTGGGGGATGAACGGCTATCGGCAGGCAAATCCGGCCGATTAAGCTGCATCACAGCTGTTGTAGAATATTGCCGAATCGCAATCGGCTTTGAAGGCGTTAGATATGGTTGTTCGCTCCGTCCTTGTATGTCTCCTGGCCGTATCTCTTTCCCTCACACGCTCTTTCGCGTTCCCTCAATCTCTGCTGACGTCCACTCAGGACAAATATTCCCTCACCGGAATGGTCGTCAATTCCGCCACTGGCGAACCCATCCGCGGTGCCCTGGTCCAGATTTACATAAATGGGCAATCGTCCCAGCTTACTGGGCCTGACGGAAAATTCCGATTCGACAGACTTCCCGCAGGGCAAACTCCCGTCAACATCCGCAAGCCAGGTTTTTTCTCGCAACAGCAACTAGAGAATGGACCTGTCCGGTTTACGCAGTTGGTTGGCACCATTGGCCCGGACGCTCCCCTGCTGATACTCAAGCTAGTGCCTGAAGGCGTGGTCTTTGGCCGGATCACTGCAGAAGATGGTGAACCCATTGAGAATCTTCCGATTCAACTGGTAGTCCAGGGCCTGGAGAACGGTCGCAAGGTTTGGCGGGATCACGCGGGTGGCTCAACCAATGAAGACGGCGAGTTTCGCATTGCTGAACTTCAGCCCGGTACATACTATTTGTCGGCGGGGCCCAGTTCGAATCCCGTGTCGGCCGCATCCGGTTCCTCAAATCCTGGGGCGCTCGGTTTTCCAGTTGTTTACTATCCGGCGGGCTCGGATCTCTCTTCCGCTTCCCCCATTTCGATTACCCCGGGCAAGCGGCTCGAAATTAATCTCACGATGTCCGCTCAATCTTGCTTTCGAGTAACTGGCACAATCACAGGCCATGGTTCAGGCCAATACGTCAATCTCCAAGTTGCCAACTCGGTCGGGCGACATTTCCCCACCAATCCACGATTCGATCCTGCGACTGGCTCTTTTCGCATCCCTTGTATTTCTCCCGGTGCCTACACTCTTTTCGCAAACACGCAAAACCCCCAGGGGCATTCTCTGACTGCCAGTGTGTCGCTTAACGTAAATGCTGATCTCTCCGGCGTTCATGTCCTTCTATTGCCAACCGCGAACATTCCCGTTCGCACGCGAGTTATATCCTCTCGAACTGGCTCGGAGCAATTCTCTCAGCAAGAAAACTATTTTCCCGCTTATGTTCAGCTCGTCTCGCATGGGTCCGGCATATTTGAGTCCCGCCACCATTCTCAGCAGGTCGGTGAGCCCGGTTCTCGTTCACTCGAAATTCAAAATGTCCCTCCGGGCACCTACAATGTGGAGATCAATCCCAACGGCATGTTTTACGTGCAGTCCGCCAATTCCGGCTCCATCAATCTTCTCGAATCCGATCTGTCGGTTGCCGCTGGCGGTTCGCCGGAGCCCATCGAAATCACCCTTCGTGATGACGGCGCGTCGCTCAGTGGAAACGTCTCCTTGGACAATGAATCGTCGAGTGCCGTTATTCTTGCTTTTCCGGACCACTCTTCCGCTCCTCCAATCATTCAGCCCACCGATCCTAAAGGCTCTTTTTCCTTGCCGTTTCTCGCACCCGGTGCATACAAGATTCTCGCCGTTGACCGTGTCGAGCAGCTCGAATACAGGAATCCGGAAGCCATGCGCAGATACTTTTCGCATGCTCGCGACCTGACGGTTGGTCCTGATCAGAAGGAAAAAATCGAGCTTGAGCTGCTGAAGGTGGGAGACTGACCCATGCTTCCTCTGAACTTCTTGCAAATTCTGTTTCTTCTTGGATTCTCTCTTCCTGCGCAAGCCGCGCCGCGGCCCGCAGCGCAAGCTCCCACAGAGCCTGCCGTCTTTCGAATCAGCGGCATGGTCGTCGATGCCATTAGCGGCCAGCCCCTGGCACGCGCGTCAGTCAGCATGGATGTTTCCCCGGCGGCAGGTTCGTCCGCACTCCTCGAATCGAACCGCACGGCAGTCACGGATACCGAAGGAAAGTTTGCTTTCCCAGGCGTGCCGCCGGGCAAGTACGTTCTCTCTGCCCGTCGTCGCGGCTATTTTCCCCAGATGTACCAGCAGCATGAATCCTTCACGACTGCAATTATTGTCGGTCCTGGTCTCGATACAGAAAATTTGACTTTTCGCTTGCACCCCGCCGCCTCCGTTTCGGGCGACGTCCGCGATGAGTTCGATGATCCCATTCGGCACGCCCAGGTCATGCTCTTCCGCGAAAATCTTATTGGGGGTACGCGTCGCACCTCCGTGATTCGCCAGGTGACAACCGACGATCTCGGGCACTATCGTTTTGGCCATCTGGCTCCGGGAACCTATTTCGTCAGCGTTTCTGCTCAGCCATGGTATGCGCAGCACAGTCCTCGCGTTCGCCCAAATCAGGAGAACCTGAACTCCTCAGGAACAATTTCCAGCTTCTCGCCTTCGGCCCAACAAGGCCAGGCTCTCGACGTCGTTTACCCTGTGCTGTTTTTTCCCGATGCGAATGACCTTGCCAGTGCTGCTCCTCTCGCTCTTCGCGCGGGGGACGCCGCCTCTGCCGATTTTCGCCTGCACGCGATTCCTGCTCTCCATTTATTGGTAAGAACTCCCGTCACCGACCCAAGTCAGCCAGTGAATATCCGTGTCACACAGAGTCTTGCGGATGGAAGAGAAGTTGGCTTGCCCGCTTCCATTCAGCAAGTGGCGCCCGGGTTGATAGAGGTGAGCGGCGTTCCTCCGGGACGTTTGAGCCTCACTCAAATGACGCCCAATGGAAACGCAACCACGCAGCGCACACAGCGTGTCCAGGTTTTCACAGACGCGGAGGTGGACGCTACGCAAAGCGGGTCTTCCATTGTGGTCAGCGGAATTGTGAGAATGGATGACGACTCTCCCGTGCCCCAGCCTACGCGCGTGTTTCTTCGAAATTCCGCAACCGGGCAAAACGCAACCACAGACGTTTCTGCCACTGGCGAATTCTCTTTCAAAAGTAATCCCGTCGAAATGGGAAACTACGAAATCATGGTAGCGGCGCCGGCTCTTTTCATCCGTAGCCTTTCCTCTTCGGACGTCAAAACAACCGGCCGTTCGTTTCAAATCACCAATGCCAAGGACGTGAGCATTACGGTTAACGTGTCGAAGGGCACGGGTCGCATCACCGGCCTTGCGCTCAAGAACAACAAACCATGTTCCGGAGCAATGATCGTTCTTGCCCCTCTCGATCTAAGGAGCAATCCAGCGCTCTTCCGTCGTGATCAATCCGATTCCGACGGAACTTTTTCGCTGAATGCCGTCGTCCCCGGTCGCTACACGCTCATGGCTATTGAAGACGGCTGGGATTTGGAATGGGCGAATCCCGACGGGTTGAAAAAATATCTCCCCGGTGGCGAAAGCGTCGAGATCGTCCCGAATCAAAAATCCGAAATCAAAGTGAACGTGCAGTAGGAAATTCATTGCGAAAATCATTCTGTTTCGACCCGCTAAACCTGTGCTGCCACAGTTGTGCCGCCATCGCCAGCAGCGCGGGGAAGCACGCCAGGACGTAGCGCGGCTCGCAGGTCTGCAATTGCGTAAGGAATGCCGTTCGAACCACAAGGAATGTCGCGAGCAACCAGACCCCAGGACTTGCGCGCCAGAACCACGCGGCGGCGAGCGCCATTCCAGTATAAAAAATATTGAGCAGCGCCAGGCTGAGCGTAACTTCAAAGTCCGTCGCATTGCTGCGGTAACTTTCCGCAAGCGGCCAGAGCCGGCCGGAGTAGGGCAGCAGTGTAATCCGCGGAGTGAACCACATCGCTGTGGCGCGCTCCATCGGGATCCATACGTAAGTGCGAATTGGATGGCGCCGCGCGCGTTCCCGCGCCAGCTCGGCGAATTCGAGATCCAGCGTTCGCGTCATGGCGTGCACGCGGTTGTAGCGCTCGAGCAGGGCAGCCACGTGCGCGTATTCCTTCGGCGAATCCACCGCGTACCGCGGAAGATTTTTTAATTCGATCGGCTGCGACGGCACCTTCCAAGTGAAGAGATACGCGTCGCGAAAACGATACATCCACGTTTTCGTCCACGCGTAAAAACCCGTCGGTAGCACGTCGCCGTATGTTTCCGCGTAACGTGGCGCAAGGAATTGCACTCGCCCAAGATTCGCAGCGTTGCGCGCCGCCCAGGGCGCCAGCGGCAGCAGCAAACCGGCTGTCATCCACAGCGTTGCAAGCGCGAGCTTGCTGCAATTCGCGGGGTGGCGAAAGCGCATCCACAGCACTACCAGCATGGCCGCAAGAAGCAGCGGCGTTTCCGGCCTGACGAGCGTTCCGAGCCCAACCATTATCCCGCCGCCGAACCAAATCCCTGAGGCGCGAAGTAAATCGTGTTTCGACGAAATGCGATCGATTGCCGTTCCCGCAGGGGACAAGAAAATCAGCAGCGCCAGCGTGGTGAAAAATGTCGCCAGCACTTCCGTAAGCGGCACCGCGGTGTAGTTCGCGGTGAACGGGCAAAGCGCCGTCAGCCAGAGTGCCGCGGCCGCAACGCGGCTGCGCGTCGCATCGGGAGCGTCCGCCGCTAAACGGCTGGCGATGCCTGCCGCCAGGACGCACGTCGCAAGATCGACGAACGCTTGCGCCAGCATGACGGCTTTCCGGCCCGTGCCAGCGAGAAAATAGATCGCGGCGAGAAACGCCGGATATCCGGGCGCCCGCGCATCCGAGGCAACAATGTGCCCATGGTAATAGAAACCGTAAACGCCGTGGTACAGCCAGTTGCGGGCCAGCTCTTCGTAATAGGCCGTGTCGCCGGAATAGAAGGGGAAATGCCAAATGAAGAAGAGGCGCAATCCAAGTCCGGTGAGCAGGCCGGGCAAGAGGTGTTTGTAGAACGGTTTGGGGAACATGGTATGCAGGCGAAGAGGAATCGGATGCACGGGCATTGTAGCAAGCACGAGACGGGCTGAAAAACCACGCTGACAGGGGCTTGACAGAAAGGGTAGAATCTCTAGAAATGGCTGATGCACCCGATGTCGCAAAAGCGCCCGGAATGGTGCCCGACGAGCTTAAGCACGAGCCGCGCTCGAAGGGAATCGCCACCGCGCGCAAGAAAAAACCCAAAGAACTGGCGGTTATCACCGAGTGCTGCACCGGCTGCGCGGGCTCGCCGGCCTGCGTCGAGTACTGTCCCGTGGAAGACTGCATGTTCTGGGTGCCGGACGAGGACAATCCGCCGTTCGGGCGCATCCAGATCGATCCGATTCTTTGCATCGGCTGCAAGAAGTGTCTCAGCAAAGGCCCTGACGGCTGCTTCCTGGATGGCTGCCCGTGGGACGCCATCGTCATGGTCGATACCGCCGAAGTCGAAAAAGAAGTCGGCCCCATGGCGTACTGAGATAACCTCGCGTGAATTTCGCATAGAGAAGCTAGAAAACTGAACTCGAAATTGCCGTTCCGTGATTGGCGTTCAGCGCTGCGTGATTGGGTGCTCCGTGTTCCGTGACCCGTGAAGAGGAAGGGACAAATCAGCATTTTCGTCCTCGAATCTCTCAACGGCCTGCCTAGCCCCCACCCCAGCCCCCTCCCCCCATCACATGCATGTATGTCAAAATAAAGGCATTAAAAAATGGATTCCACTTAAGTTGTTCTAAAGGATGGGAGTCGGCGGAGCATCCTGCAATCAAAAGCACTGTAAGAAAGAAAGAGAAAAGGCGGCAGTGAAGCTGCCGCCGTCTCCGAATTTCGCAGTACTTCCTAGCAGAGATTTTAGCAGACTCGGACGAGAAGCCCAGAACGATTTGGGTAATAGCATTAAGGTTGATCCAGGCACTCCCGCGTGAGACTAACTGCAGCAAAAAATCTTCCGGACACTGTTCTCGCATGTCTTCTCGCCTATTCTCTATAATGCCCGCAATTCAGAAGAGGAGGACAAACATGAAAAAGAGTTCAGCGTGGAGAACCA
>Ga0209469_1000174_pt1 | contig 40087 bp, 43 predicted proteins | sample GraSoiAngelo_123_FD_185880 | JGI IMG/M metagenome (GOLD analysis project Ga0209469, IMG submission 185880) | Grasslands soil microbial communities from the Angelo Coastal Reserve, California, USA - 14_0927_02_40cm (SPAdes) (version 2) | ecosystem: Environmental > Terrestrial > Soil > Grasslands ... | reverse complement strand
GTGAAGCGGTGGCAGAGGTCCGGTGCCTCGATGCGCACGCGGACGAGCGTTCGTGCCGGTGGTCCCGCTTCCTTCAACGCGATCTTCGGCGCGCGCAGGCGCGCCCCGGTGAGCGCCGCCAGCTCCCGCGCCACGCCGAGGACCGACAGACAATCCGGCCGGTTCGGCGTGACCTCGACCTCGAGGACGTGGTCGTCGAGGCCGAGGTGCGCCACCAGGTCCCGGCCGAGCGGCGCGTCGCCGTCGAGGACCAGGATCCCATCCTCGGGCTCCGGGCCGAATCCGAGCTCCCGCTCCGAGCACAGCATCCCCTGGGACGGGACGCCGCGGATCGTCGCGGTCTCGACCCGGCGCTGGCCCGGCAGTACCGCGCCCGGCGGGGCGAAGGCGGCGCGCACGCCCACCTTCGTGTTGGGCGCGCCGCAGATCACCGAGAACTTCTGGGAGCCGGTGGAGACGCGGCAGAGGAGGAGGCGGTGGCCGTGGCTCTCGCCAAGCTCACGCTCGATCGCCTCGATCTCGCCGACCACCACCCCGCGCACGTCGGGGGCGAGCGGCGTCACGGCGGCGACCTCGATCCCCGCGTTCGTCAGGCGGTCCGCGGCCTCGGCGGGCGACAGCCGGAGGCCGACGAGCTCCTGGAGCCACTTGTACGGGATCTTCATGGTAACGGGTGCCGCGGGGCCGGCACACTTCGTGGGTGGCCTGAGAAAGGCGCGGCGTGGCTCCGTCCGGCCAAGACCCGTCGCGCGATCGGCGAGGGCCGCGGGGCCGGCACACTTCGTGGGTGGCCTGAGAAAGGCGCGGCGTGGCTCCGTCCGGCCAAGACCCGTCGCGTGAGCATCGTCATGCGAACTGTCTCAGGAAGCGCAGGTCGTTGTCGAAGAAGAGCCGCAGGTCGTCGATGCCGTACTTGAGCATCGCGATCCGCTCGATCCCCATCCCGAACGCCCAGCCCGTGACCTGCTCGGGATCGTAACCCACATTCTTCAGAACACGCGGGTGCACCATGCCCGAGCCCAGGATCTCGAGCCACCCGCCCTGCTTGCAGAGCCGGCAGCCCGCGCCGTCGCAGACGAAGCAGAGCACATCCACCTCGGCGGAGGGCTCGGTGAACGGGAAGAACGACGGCCGGAAGCGGATCCGTGACGCGGGCCCGAACATCTGGCGCGCGAACAGCTCGAGCGTCCCCTTGAGGTCGCCCATCGTGATGGCGCGGTCCACGGCGAGCCCTTCGACCTGGTGGAACATCGGCGAGTGCGACATGTCGGCGACGTCGCGGCGAAAGACCTTCCCGGGGACGATGATCCGCACCGGCGGCTTCCGCGTCCGCATCGCGCGGATCTGGACGGGCGACGTGTGGGTGCGGAGGAGCGTGGACTCCGAGAGGTAGAAGGTGTCCTGCATGTCCCGCGCGGGATGGTCGCGCGGGATGTTCAGCGCCTCGAAGTTGAAGTAGTCGGTCTCGACCTCGGGCCCCTCGACGACCGAGAAGCCGAGGCCGGCGAAGATCGCGACGATCTCGTCGTGGACGCGCGTGAGGGGGTGGAGCGCGCCGCGGGGCGGGCGCCGCCCCGGCAGCGTGAGATCGAGCCGCTCGCGCGCGCGCGAGGCGCGGCGCTCCGCCTCGAGCGCCCGCGGCAGACGCGCGTCCAGGAGGGCCTCGAGCTCGCGCTTGGCCGCGTTCGCCGCGGCGCCGACGCGCGGCCGCTCCTCGGGCGCGAGGGTGCCGAGCGAGCGGAGGAGCTGGGTCAGGACGCCCTGGCGGCCGAGGAACCTGACGCGGACCTGCTCAAGCTCGGCGGAGGACTGCGCGGCGGCGACGGCCTCACGCGCTTCCTGCGCGATCGCGTCGACGCGCGGATGGCCCACGAACTACCGGCTCTGCGCCTTGGCGGTCTCGGCGAGCTTCGCGAACCCCTGGGGGTCGCGCACCGCCATCTCGGCCAGGACCTTGCGATCGAGCAGGATCCCGGCCCTCTTGAGCGCGGCCATGAACCGCGAGTACGAGAGCCCGACCTGCCGGCACGCGGCGTTGATGCGGATGATCCAGAGGCCGCGGAGGAGGCGCTTCTTCTGCTTTCGCCCACGATAGGCGAACGCGCCGGCGCGGAGGACGGTCTCGGCCGCCGTGCGGTAGAGCTTGCGCCGTCCGCCGACGTACCCCTTCGCCTGCTTGAGGATCTTCTTGCGCCGGCGGCGTGTCTTCGGTCCACCCTTTGCTCGTGGCATACGTCCCGTCCTCCCCGATCAGAGATAGGGCACGAGCGGCCGCAGACGGCGCTCGTCGCTCGGGTCGATCAGCTTGTTCGCGCGGAGATGCCGGCGCCGCTTCGGACTCTTCTTCTCGAGCTTGTGCTGCTTCCACCCGCCGGCACGCCGGAGCGTCCCGGAGGCCGTACGCTTCAGGCGCTTGGCCGCCCCGCGCTTGGTCTTCATCTTTGGCATCGCGTCGGTCTCCCGCTCGGTCTCAGTTGTGCGACTTCGGGCTCAGGATGATGTGGAGCATGCGCCCCTCCATCCTGGGGTTGTTCTCTGTCACGGCGATGTCCTGCGTCGCCTCGACCATCCGGTTGAGCATCTTCCAGCCCAGCTCCGTGTGCGCCATCTCGCGCCCCTTGAAGCGCACCGTCACCTTGGCCTTGTGGCCCTCCTCGAGGAAACGCCGCACGTGCTTGAGCTTGAAGTCGAAGTCGTGCTTCTCGGTCTTCGGCCCCATCTTGACTTCCTTGACCAGGATCGTCGTCTGCTTCTTGCGCGCTTCCTTCAGCCGCCGGGCCTGCGTGTACTTGTACTTGCCGAAATCCATGATGCGGCACACCGGCGGCTGCGCCTCGGGTGCGACCTCGACGAGGTCGAGCTCCTGTTGCCGCGCGGACTCGAGCGCCTGCTGGATGGGCATGACGCCGAGCTGCGCCCCGTCGGCGCCGACGACCCGAACCTCCCGCACCCGGATTCCCTCGTTGATACGGATCTCTTTCGCTTGACTGATAGGCGCGCTCCTCGTGGTTAGTCGCCGCAGCCGGCGTGGATGGCGAGGCCCGGCCGCCCGATCACGAGCGGCCTACGGTGAGACCGGACGCACGCGAGCCGATCTCGCGCGCGAGGTCGGCCAGGACGCGGTCGAGGGGGACGGCCCCGAGGTCCTCGCCGCTCCGGTGCCGGAGGCTGACGGTCCCGTTCTGGCTCTCCCGCTCGCCGACGACGAGCATGTACGGGACCTTCCGGAGCTGCGCCTCGCGGATCCGGTAGCCGAGCTTCTCGTTGCGGTCGTCGAGCTCCGCCCGCAGGCGCGCCGCGCGGAGCTTCTCCCAGACGGTCCGTCCGTACGTGGTGTGTTTCTCGCTCACCGGCAGGACACGCGCCTGCACCGGCGCGAGCCACGTCGGGAACGCGCCCGCGTAATGCTCGGTGAGCACCCCGATGAACCGCTCGAAGGTGCCGAAGATCGCGCGGTGGACCATGACCGGGCGCCGCGCGTGCCCGTCGCTGTCGATGTATTCGAGCTCGAACCGGTCCGGCTGCGCGAAGTCGATCTGGATGGTGGCAAGCTGCCAGCGGCGCCCGAGCGCGTCCTGGACGTCGATGTCGACCTTGGGCCCGTAGAACGCCCCGTCGCCCGGATTGAGGTCGTACGCGAGCCCGTTCGCCTTCAGCGCGTCGTGCAGCGCCCGCTCGGCCGTCTCCCACTGCTCGTCCGTTCCCAGCGACTTGGGCGGGCGCGTGGAGAGCTTGAAGAACGGGTCGAGCGCGAAGGTCTTGTACCAGTCGCTGACCAGCTCGAGGAGCGAGGTAATTTCGTCCTGGAGCTGGTCGGGGCGACAGTAGATGTGCGCGTCGTCCTGCGTGAACTGCCGCACGCGGAGGAGGCCCGTCAGGGTGCCGGAGCGCTCGTTCCGGTGCAGCCGACCCATGTCGGCGAAGCGCAGCGGGAGGTCACGGTACGAGCGCAGCGCGTGGCGATAGACGAGGGTGGACTCCGGGCAGTTCATCGGCTTGAGACCGAAGATCTGGTCTTCCGACTCCACGAGGAACATGTTCTCGCGGAAGTGCTCCCAGTGCCCCGACTGCTCCCAGAGCTTCTTGTTGACGAGGATCGGCGTCGAGATCTCCGCATAGCCGCGCGCATCGAGCGCCTCGCGGACGAACCGCTCGAGCTCGCGCACGATCGTCCAGCCGTGGGGCAGCCAGAACGGCGCGCCCGGCGACACCTCGTTGAAGATAAAGAGATCGAGCTCGCGCCCGAGCTTGCGGTGGTCGCGCTTCTTCGCCTCCTCCAGGCGCCAGACGTGACGCTCGAGCTCCTCCTGCGAGAGCCACGCGGTGCCGTAGATCCGCTGGAGCATCGGGTTCCGCTCGTCGCCGCGCCAGTAGGCGCCCGAGGACGCGAGGAGCTTGAAGTGCTTCACCTCGCCCGTCGAGCGGACGTGCGGGCCGCGGCAGAGGTCGACGAACTCCCCCTGGCGGTAGAGCGACACGCGCGGGGCGTCGAGACCTTCGAGGATCTCGACCTTGTAAGGCTCGCCGCGCTCGCGGAAGAAGGGGATGGCGTCCGCGCGGGGGAGCTCCTGGCGCTCGAAGGGGTAGTCTGTCTTCGCGATCTCGCGCATGACCGCTTCGATCCGTACCAGATCCTCGGGCGTGAAGGGCTCGGCCTTCGCGAAGTCGTAGTAGAAGCCGTCCTCGATCGCGGGGCCGATCGCCAGCTTCACGTCGGGGAACAGGCGCTTCACGGCCTGGGCCATCACGTGCGAGGTCGAGTGGCGAAGCGTCGCGAGCGGCGAGGGATCGCAGTCGAACTCGCCGGTCAGCTTGAGGTGTCGCTCTTCTTCAGACAGGGGTGCGCTCGTCCTGGGTAATGAATGGTAGGCTCGGGCGGTTTCGAACCGCCGACCTCCTCTGCGTCAGAGAGGCGCTCTCCCACTGAGCTACGAGCCTATCCAGAGTACCGCCCATGCTACCCCTAGCGCAGCAGATTCGTCAACGACGACTCGACGATATAGCTGAATGTCGCGAGGATCGGGATGCCCTTGCGCCCGCTCGTCAGCGCGTCCGGGACCGGCGGGAAGGGTGACGCGAGCTTAATCGCGTTCAGGGCGTACTCGTCGTAGATGTCGAAGTCCGAGTGCTTGCGCACGACCACGAACGGCACCCGGCCGTCCTTCAGGATGCCGAACTCGATCACGAGCTGCGCCGACTTGTACTCGCAGTGGCCCGTCGCGTCGTTCTTCACGCACGGGTAGGCCCACTTCTCCTTGATCATCCGGCGCACGCGGTCGAGATAGTCGTTGTAGCGCGGGTCCTTGGAGTCGAGCGGGATCGGCTCCCCCTCGATTCCCGCGCGCCCCTCGCCGCTGCCGCCGGCCCCGCCCGGGCCGGGGCCGCCGCGGCGCAGCGCCGCGCGGATGTCAGGGGCCGCCTCCCGGGGCGCCGGTGGCGCGGGCGCCAGCGGCGCCACCCTCGGCGCGGCGGCCTCGGGCGGCACCTCCTTCGCTGGCTCTGCGGCTGCGGGCGCTTGAGCGACGGGCGGCGGTGGCGCCGGGGCTGGCGCCACAGGGGGCGTCGGGGGAGGAGGCACCGGCGTCGGCGGCGCTGGCTCAGGCACTGCCCTGGCGACCATCGGCGGAGATGGCGTGACCGGCGCCGGGCTGGCTGCCGGCGCGACGGGCCTGGGCGCGGGCTGCGCCTTCGGACGCTCGGGCGTCGAAGCGGGCGGCAGGCCGCGCTGGGCCGGCTCGTCGGCCGCGGGCAGCTCCACGAAGAGCGGCTCGCCCCGCTTCACGTCCACGACCATCGAGGGGGGCTTCACCCAGACGAGCACGCCGAGAACGAGGAGGTGCGCCGCGACCGAGCCAACGACGCTGATGACGGTCCGCCTGCGGCCGAGCCCCCTGAGACTGATGCGCACCTCCCGATTATAGCCGTTAGAGGTTCCGGTCCAGGGCCCGGGCGACGCGCCGAACGCGCTCGACCAGCGCGGCGAACCGATCAGGCTTGAGCGACTGGGGACCGTCCGACAGCGCTTCCTCGGGCCGCGGGTGCACCTCGATGATGAGCCCGTCCGCCCCCGCCGCCACGCCCGCCAGGGCCATCGACTCCACGTACTCCCAGTACCCCGTGCCGTGGCTCGGGTCCACAACCACCGGCAGGTGCGAGAGCCGTTTCACGACCGGGACGGCGTTGAGGTCCAGGGTGAAGCGCGTCGCGGTCTCGAAGGTACGAATGCCGCGCTCGCAGAGGATCACGTGCGGGTTGCCGCCGCTCAGGACGTACTCGGCGGACAGGAGCCACTCCTGGATCGAGGTGGCCATGCCGCGCTTGAGGAGCACGGGCTTCCGCGTCTCCGCCACCCGGCGGAGCAGCGAGAAGTTCTGGATGTTGCGGGCGCCGATCTGGAGGATGTCCGAGTAGCGGGCGACCAGGTCGACCTTGTCGGGCTCCATGACCTCGGTCACGACGGGGAGCCCCGTCTCGCGCTTGGCCTCGGCGAGGTACTTGAGCCCCTCCTCCTCGAGCCCCTGGAAGGAGTACGGCGACGTGCGTGGCTTGAAGGCGCCGCCCCGCAAGACGCGCGCGCCCGCCGCCTTGACCTTCGCGGCGACCTCGAGCACCTGCCCACGTGACTCCACCGAGCACGGCCCCGCCATCACCACGATCTCGTTGCCGCCGATCCGCACGCCCTCCACCGGGATCACGGTCGCCTCGCGGCGCACCTCGCGACTGGCCAGCTTGAAGGGCTGGAGAATCGGCTGCACGGCCTCCACGCACTCGAGCGACTCGAGGCTCTTGAGCCGATCCTTGCCGCGGTCGTCGCCGATGGCGCCGATGACGGTCCGGAGCTCACCGCGGATCGTGTGCGCCCGGTAGCCCATCCGCTCGATGCGACCGCACACGTCTTCCACCTCCGCGTCCGTCGAGCCCGCTTTCAGTACGATAATCATGGTCGCGCCTCCTTAAAAACGAAGGCCGCGGGAGCGGCCCGCGGCCTGGAATCGTCGGCGCCGCGGGCGACCGGTCCGCCCGCGGGGCTCTGTGCGTCCTAGCTCAGAGCGCCTGGGCAGACCCCGGCGAAGTAAAAAAAGTGGAACCACGTCAACTGGCTGCCCATGGTGGCGGTACTCTACCGGCGCCGTGCCTGGCCGTCAAGCGCTTTTCTGGGCCTTGCTGGCTCCGGGCTTGTGAAGGCGCTTCAGGATGCGGTCCCGGTAATAGTAGAGCGGCAGGCAGAACGCCACGACGATCGCCAGAAACGCGATCGCGTAGATGTACTGCTGCTCGGCGACGTGGGCGCCGAAGTACGAGGAGATCACCGTGCCCGGCAGACGCCCGATCGTCGAGACGACCGCGAAGACCCAGAAGGGCATCGGGCTGATCCCGAAGAGATAGGAGATGATGTCCTTCGGGAACCCAGGGATCAGATAGAGGATGAAGCAGATGATCGCGCCCTCGGCTTCGAGGATGAAGTTCAACCGGTTCCAGTTGTGCTCGCTGAGCCACGGACGCACGAGCGGCTCGCCCCACTTCCGCCCGACCCAGAAGCAGAAGAGCGTGCCGACCGTCAGGCCGATCGTCGAGTAGACCACGCCGAGCCACGTCCCGAAGAGCACGCCACCGACGGGGCCCGTGATTTCGCCCGGGATGGGCGAGATGATGACCTGCAGCGCCTGGATCGCGATGAACACGAGCGGCGCCATCCACCCCCACGACCGCACCGTCTCCTTGAGGAAATGCTTGTCCTGGTAGAGTCGGATCATCCAGTGGATGAAGGGGGACTCCGTGGTGACGAGCCAGATGACGAGCGCCAGCGTCGCGAAGAGGGCGCCCGTGACGATCGCCCAGCGCGCGCGATCGGTCATGGGCTCACGGGAGCGGGCTCACAGAGCGGGACGGCGGTCGCTCCAGGGCCGCGCTTCCTCGAAGGCCGCCGAGGCGGCGAGGACCGTCGCGTCGGCGTGCCGGCGGCCCACGATCTGCAGGCCGACCGGCAGTCCGTCGTCGGTCCAGCCCGCGGGCACGGAGGCGGCGGGTTGGCCCGTGAGGTTGAACGGGAATGTGAACGGCATCCAGGCGAGGATCGAGGCGCGCTCACCCGCGACCTCGCGCGGCGGGGCGTGGCCCGCGGCGAACGGGAGCACCGCGACCGTCGGCATCAGCAAGAGGTCGAAGCGCTCGAGGAACGCGTGCACCTCGCGCCAGTACGCGTCCGCGCGCTCGAGCGCCCGGATGTAGTCCCTCGCCGTGACGGCGCCGCCACGGCGAATGAACTTCACGAGCGTCGGGTCCATCAGGGCCTCGGCCTCCGGCAGCCGATCCGACCACGCCGCGTAGAACTGCGCGGCGATCATGGTCCCGAAGAACTCCTCCGGATCCTCCCAGCCCGGGTTGACGACTTCGACGTGGCAGCCGAGCGACTCGAACTCCGCGGCGGCGGCGCCGGCGTGCTCGATGACACGCGGGTCCACGCGCGCGTAGCCGAGGTCGGACGTCCAGGCGACGTTGAGCCCCTTGATCCGGCCGTCGCACGCCTCGAGGTACGAGCCCGCCTCGCGCGGGAGCGAGTGCCGGTCACGGTCGTCGCCACCGGCGATGACGTCGAGCACGAGCGCGGCGTCCCGGACCGTGCGCGTGATGGGCCCCACGTGGGACACGCGGGCGAAGCCGCTAGGGAACCCGCGCCCCTCCGGCACGCGGCCGTACGACGGCTTGAAGCCGTACACGCCGCAGAATGCGGCGGGGATGCGAATCGAGCCGCCGCCGTCCGTGCCGAGCGCCAGCGGGCCGCAGCCGCTCGCCACGCCGACCGCCGCGCCACCGCTCGAGCCGCCCGGTGTGAGCGCGGGGTTCCACGGGCTCCGCGTCACGCCGAAGAGCGGGTTCTCGGTGACGGCCTTGTGACCGAACTCCGACGTGTTGGTCTTCCCGAGAACGAGCGCGCCGGCGGCCCGGAGACGCGCGACAGCGATCGCGTCCTCGTCGGGGACGTGGTCGGCGAAGAGCCGCGAGCCGCCCGTCGTCGTGAGCCCGCGCGTGAAGAGGACGTCCTTGATCGAGACGGGCACGCCGTGGAGCGGCCCGAGCGGCTCGCCCTTCGTGACGGCGATCTCCGCCTCGCGCGCCGCGGCGCGCACCTGCTCGGCGGCGACGACGCAGAACGCGTTCAGCACGGGGTTGATCGCGTCGATCCGCGACAGGACCGCGTCCGTCACCTCGATCGGCGAGAGCTTCTTGGCTCGCACGAGGCCGGAGATCTCAATGGCCGACTGCCAGATCAGCATCGACTGTTCGCATTGTATCATTCCGCGTCGTGCAGTCCTTCGATCGTCACGGCCACCTCGTGAGCGAGCTTGCCTGGGCCAGCGACGGCTCGCTCGCGCGCGCACGGGTGCGGCTCCCCGACGGCACGTGGCTCGCGATCGAGCCCCGCGCGACGACGGCGGCGCCGTGGGGGCTCGCGGATCGCCTGTGGCGCGCGGAACGATTTCCGGAAGGCGGCGACCCGCCGGGCGAGCCCCTCACCGTCTTCGAAGCGCTCGATTGGGCGCGCATCGATCGCATCCCACCGCTCGCCGAACCCACGCGCTTGCCGCCCGGTGGCGGCACCGCCGTGCTGAATCTGATCGCCGAGCTCGCGCGCGCGCAGGGCGTGGCCCGCCTCGCCTACCGGGGCCCCTACCCCACCGAGCAGCTCTTCGTGGCGCTCCTCGAGTCGTTCCGCTACGAGCCCGCGGACGCCACCGATCCGCTCGCCGCGTTTATGGCCGGCGAGCTCGCCTGGACGCCCGCGCCCCACGAGCGTCTCTTCGTGGCCGACGGGCTCTACGTCCAGCGTCGCGCGCGCGTCGAGAAGGTGGTGTTCCGCGGCGCCGCCTACTACCGGCCGGACTGGCAGTCGGTCGTGCGTCAGGCCCCGAAGCGCGTACGCGACGTCCCCGAGGGCGTGCTCTGCTCGCTCTGGGCGCTGGGGCGCCCGGTCGAGGACCATCTGCTCCTCGCCTCCGAGGGCGACCTGCTGCGTGTCCTCGAGCCGGTGGTGCACGAATGTCCCGCCCGCCCGATGCCACCCGAGGTCGTGGGCGGCGTCGCGGCGATCGTCGCCGCGGGGAGCGCCCGCCCGCTCGCGCCCGTCATCGAGGACGTCGCGCGCGCGGTCGCGCTCGAGTGGGGCGCGGTCGCGCGCGACCTCGTCACGATCGGGGCGGACCGGATCCGCGTCTCCGAGGGCTTCCGCGCGGCGCTCGCCGAGCGGCTCGCCACCGCGCACGGGCGCGGCCCGCGGGCCACGCTCGCGCTCGCCGCGATCGTGGAGCTCGGCGTGCTCGTCGGCGACGCGCTCCGCGCGCGCGCCCAGGCGCGGCTCGCGGCGCTGCCGCCGGCGGCTCAGGCCGCGGCGCTCGACTCGCCGCCGCCGACGGACGGCCGGCACGCGCGCGCGATCGGCGACGCGATCGAGGCCCTGCTGCGGGAGGTGGACGGCTGAGCGTCAGGAGACCGCGCTGACGACGATCCAGACGTTGAAGGCGAGAAACGCCGCGATCGAGAGCGACGAGAGCCCGACGTAGGCGAGCCAGAGCGCCTCGAGCCGCCCCCAGCGGAGTCGCTCCCGGCCGCGGAGCAGCGCCTTCACGTACGAGACCGCGTCGTGCTTGAGCGTCGGGACGCCCAGCAGGTCCACGAAGACGTGGTAGCCGTCCATCTCGATGAAGCAGAAGGGGTAGAGCGAGAGCGCGAGCGCCTGCCACTGGATGATGCCCGACGCCACGGCGAATGCCTGCGTGAAGCTCCCCACGGACGCGTGCGCCGCGACGAGGAACGCGACGGCGCCGAGCACCAGGTGGACGAGCGTGCCCGACACCGCCGTGACGACGCGGGCCCGCCGGGTCGCCATGAAGATGTCGGTCACGTCCACGTAGAAGGTCGGCACGAAGCCGTGCAGGAAGGCGAAGCCGAACTCGCGCACGCGGCGACGGTAGTGGACACAGGCGAGCCCGTGGACGAGCTGGTGGAGCGCGACGCTCGCGAAGAAGAGGAGCTTCACGGCGAGGACGCCGAGCAGCGCGCGGCCCCCGAAGCCAGAGAAGACGTCGTCCAGCGCCCGCATGAGGGCGACCGCGGCGACGCCCCCGATCACGCCGAACGCCAGGCACGCGACGACGGCGGCGCGGGTGAACAGGACGAAGCCGCCCCAGCGGTGGAGCCGCTGGAAGACCGACTGGACCCTGCGGCTCGAGAGGTTGATGCGCTCGAGGCTCGTGAGGGTCGCCTCGACGGCCTTCGCCACGCGCTGGCCCCGGTTCCGCGCGAGCGCCTGGCGCAGTCGCGACTTGGGCTCGAGCGTGAGGAGCCGGGCGCGCTGGAGCTTCCTGATCAGGTTCGGGATGATGTCGAAGTCGAACTCGCCGTATCGCAGGACGTAGGCGGTCGCGATCTCCTGGAGCGACGTGTTGCCGTCCATCTGCTCCCAGAGGAACTTCTCCGGCTCCGAGAGGACGAGGAACCGCTCGGTCGCGGCGCTCTTGAGGATGAACGAGCGCTCCGCCGCCACGGACGACCGGACCTCGGAGACCTCGAAGGAGCCCTCGGCGCCTCGCTGAGGGCGCGACTGGATGAACCCGAGCGCGCTGCCGACCTCGCGGACCTCGAAGCTCTCGTCGTCGCGGCGGACGAGGAGCTCGAGCTTCGCCGGCGCGGGGCGCTCCGTCATCGCGACTCCACGTCCAGGCCGGTCGCCTCGAGACCCCAGCGTGTCGCCTCGGCGACCTGGTGGGTGGACCGCCTGAGCCGCTCGATGAAGACGTGGACCAGGGCGTGGAAGAACGCCGCGGCGGCGCGCGGGTTCGTGTCGGTGAGGCGCTGCAGGCCCACCCGGTCGAGGGCGAGCAGCGTGGCGTCGGCCTCGGCCTGGACCGTCGCCGAGCGCGGCGAGCCGTCGAGGAGGCTCATCTCGCCGAAGAAGTCGGCGGGGCGCACGTGATCGAGCACCTGCTCGACGCGGCCCCTGATGGCCTTGGAGACGAGAACGGCGCCCTGGCGGACGATGAACATCTCGTCGCCGGGATCGCCTTCGCGGAAGAGGAGCTGGTTCTTGCGCAGGCGCCGCTCGTGGAGGCTCTCCGCGAGCGCGATCAGCTCAGGCTCCGCGAACCGGGTGAAGAGGCGGACGTCCCGCAGGAAGCTCAGGAGATCGGCGGGCGCCCGCACCGGTCGCGCCCCACGCGCCTAGGTGGCCACGCGACGGAGGAGCGCGTTGCGGAACTCGTGCCGGCGCTGACCGGCGGGCGTCTTGGCGAGCCGCGCGAGCGCCTGGAGAATCGTCGCGCGCTCGTCGGCGGTGAGCTCGTAGTCCGCCAGCAGGGCGTTCGGGGATCGCTGCAGCGCGACGAGGAAGTCCGGATCGACCATCGCCCGGCCCACCAAGTCCCGCAGCCCTTGCGCCATCTCGCGGGGGATCATACCAATTTCATCGTCACTTTGATAGGCTCGCCGCATGCGCCGCCCTCCGGTCGTCGCGGACGAGCGTCAATTCCGGATACGCCGTGGGGAGCCATGACGCCCGCGCCGACGGACGCCGATCGCCGGCGGCTGCTCCAGGCCGCGCTCGGGTTCGCCGCGCTCGACTGTGCGCCCGTCTCGACGTGGCTCGGGACGTGGCGCGGGATCGGGCTCGTCGCCGCGGGCATGGCGCGCCAGGGCTACGATCTCGCGCTCACGCGCTACGCCGATCTCGGCTGGCGCGCGACGTTCTACGCCACGGGCCGTGAGCACTCACCGACCGGGGCCTCGGGCTCCGCCTTCGAGGTGAGCCCGCACCGCGCGGTGCAGGCCGCCGCGTGGGAGACGCTCGCGCGCGCGTGAGACCGCCGTCGACCCGATCCGCGGTCGCGCTCGTCGTCGCGGCGCTCGCCCTCCCGGCGGCGCCGCGCGCGATCGCCGAGGAGCCGCGCGTCGCGCGGATCGGTTTCCTCGCCGACGAAGCCACGCCGGAGTCAGGGCCGGTGCTCCGTCGGACGCTGCGCGACCTCGGTTGGGTCGAGGGGCAGAACGTCAAGACGTGGTACCGCTACGCCCAGGGAAAGCTCGCGCTCTTCCCCGGCCACGCCGACGAGCTCCGCGGCATCGGCGTCCACGTCCTCGTCGCCGCGGGTTCGCCCGCGATCGAGGCCGCACGCCGCGGGACGACGACGGTCCCGATCGTCGTCGCAACGACCGACGATCCGGTCGCCAACGGGCTCGTCGCCAGCGCGAGCCGTCCGGGCGGCAATCTCACGGGGGTGAGCCTCTTCGTCCCCGAGCTCGCGCAGCGCCGGCTCGAGCTCCTGAAGCAGGCACTGCCCCGCGCCGCACGCGTCGCCGTGCTGTGGAACCCGTCGAATCCGACCGCCGCCCTCGAGCTCGACGCGACGCGGCTCGCCGCGCGCCGGCTCGGTGTCGAGCTGGCGCCGGTCGAGCTTCGCGAGGACGCCGAGTTCCGGAGCGCGCTGAAGCGGCTCCGTGAGCAGGACGCGGACGCGCTGCTCGTGCTGGCCGACACCGTCACCGTGACACGGCGCAGCGACCTGGCGGTGTTCGCGACCAAGAGCCGGTTGCCGGCGGTCTACCCGCTCGGGGAGTTCGTGGACGCCGGTGGTCTCCTGGCCTACGGTCCCACGTGGATCGAAGCGTTCCACCGCATGGCGGGCCTCGTCGACCGGATCCTACGGGGCGCGCGGCCCATGGAGCTCGCCGTGGAGCGCCCGACGCGCTTCGAGCTCCTGGTGAACCTCCACGCCGCGAAGGGGCTCGGCCTCGCGATCCCCTCGTCGCTGCTCAGGCGCGCGGACCGGGTGATCCAGTGAGGCGGAGTGTCGTCGTCGCCCTCGCGATCGTCGGGCTTGTCACCGCATGCGCGACCAAGGCGCAGTGGGCCTACGTCAAGAAGGACGTGACGCCGGCGCGGCTCGACCACGACTTGGCAGCCTGCCGCCAAGAGTCACAGGATCCGGGGGCGTTCGGGCTCACGCTCGAGCAGCGTCTCGACCGTGGGCGGTTCAACCGCTGCATGGAGCGGAAGGGCTATTCAGTCAGGCGCGTCGACTAACGCCAGGCGGTATCCGCCCCTGGGAGAAATCGGCCCCTCAGGTAAGATTTTGATCAGTCCCTCGGCTCCTACGGCACGGCCCTCTCGCCCTCGAACGTCCATCGAATCCGCCGGTTATCGGATTCCGGCCGTTTGGTCCGATCGTTGCCCTATCCCCAGGATGATGTCTGGCAAGAAAGCCAAGGTTCTGCTGGTGACGGTCGCCCTCCTCGTGGCGCCACTGGCCGGGGTCGTCCTGCTCTTGTACGGGGCAGGGCAGATCGCAGCCCGGAGGCCGCGCAGGCCCGCGGCAGACCCGTACGTCGAGTGGCTGGCGCTTCGCGACCTCACGCGCTCGCGCGGAACCGCCTCGGAGGCCCCTCAGAGGCCTAAACGTCAATGATCAGCGGCGGACGAAGGGTCGCGCCGCGTCGAGGCCGGGCCCTCTGATGTCGCCAGGGATCCGGTGCCGGCTCGGCTTAGGGGTGCTCCTGCTGACCATGGTCTCGGGGTACGTGGCCTCGCGCGTGGCCGGCACGCATGACCGGTCTCACGTCATCAACGTCTCGGCCGCTCTCGACGCCCATATCAAGGACGTGGCGAACCGATACGGCGTGTCGGCAGACCTCGTCGTGGCGATCATCGAGGCCGAGTCATCGTTCAACCCGCGCGCCGTCTCGCGCCGAGGCGCCCGCGGGCTCATGCAACTCATGCCGGAGACTGCGGCCAGCCTCGGGGTGGGCGATTCCTTCGATCCGCGAGAGAACATCGAGGGCGGCGTCCGACATCTTCGCGCCCTGATGGATCAATTTGACAACAATTTACCGCTCGTCCTGGCCGCGTACAACGCCGGCAGGCAAGCCGTGATCGACCACCGTGGAATCCCACCCTATCGGCAGACGCGCCAGTACGTGAGTCGCATCCTGCGGCGGCTGGACCTCGATGACGCAAAGGCCTCGGACCCGAGTCAACGCTGGCGGAAAGCCAGCAGCTGATCGCGTCCGGCGAGCTCGGGATCATTCAGTTACGACGATGACCGCGTACCCGCTCCTGGCGAGGCGCCGCGCAGTCGCCGTGGCCTCCCCGGAGCTGGCGAACCGTCCGACGCGTACGCGGTAGATCGTTCGCCCACCGACCTCCGCCTGCCGGACGCTCGCCTCGGCCCCGGTTCCCGCAAGCTCCCGCTGGAGCGCGAGCGCCGTCTCCTGAGCGCTGAATGCTCCCACCTGGACCGCGAAGGCACGGTCCCGCGACGGCGGCCCAGACGTCAAACTGGCGATCACCCGCAGACGGATGGAAATGACCCCCGGCCCGGTCGCCCCGAGGAGCCGTGCGGCGCCATAGGAGAGGTCGAGGATGCGTGAGCCGGCAAACGGTCCACGGTCGTTGACCCGCACCTCGACGGTACGACCGTTGTTGAGATTCTCGACGATCAGCCACGTATTGAAGGGCAGGGTTCGGTGCGCGGCGGTCATCTGCCCCATGTCGTACACCTCGCCGCTGGCCGTCCGCCGACCGTGGAACGGATTCCCGTACCAGGACGCCAGTCCGGTCTCCTCGTAGCCGATCCGAGCCGGTACCGGGGGAAGAACGGCGGGGCGCGGGCGGGCGCATCCCGCGAGCAGGACGATGGCGACGGCGATCCAGGCGACTCCCGAGCGCGCCACTAGGCCAGAGCTAACGCATGGGGGCGCTTCGAGTCCAGTAGTTTCGGCTACCTGGACCGCCGCGCCCTTTCCACCCCCACCCTGGTGCGTCTTGCATCCGGGTCGCATCTAACGAGTGGAGGAGGAAGAGCGTGACAGAGGCAAGGACGGATGACACCGGGCTTTTGGACGCCTACTCCCGGGTAGTCGTCTCGGTGGTAGAGCGCGTGGGGCCCGCCGTCGTGAGCATCTCGGCGGGGCCGCGTCCCGGTGGCGGCCGCTCGGCGACGGCGGGCGCTGGCTCGGGGGTGATCGTCGCGCCCGATGGCTACGTCGTCACGAACAGTCACGTGATCCACGGCGCCCGTCGGCTCGAGGCCACCCTGACGGACGGTCGGATGCTCGGTGCGGTGCTCGTCGGCGACGATCCGTCGACCGACCTGGCGCTCATCCGCGTCCACGACACGGGCCTGCCGACCGCCACGCTCGGGCAATCGGCGACACTGCGGGTCGGGCAGCTCGTCGTGGCCATCGGCAATCCCTACGGCTTCCAGTCCACGGTATCGACCGGGGTGGTGAGCGCCCTCGGGCGCTCTTTCCGAAGCACGACAGGGCGGCTGATCGACGCCGTGATCCAGACCGACGTCGCGCTCAACCCGGGCAACTCAGGCGGTCCGCTCGTGGACTCGGAGGGGCGGGTCGTCGGCATCAACACCGCGGTGATCGCCATGGCGCAAGGTCTGAGCTTCGCGATCCCGATCGACACCGCAAAATGGGTGATCGCCGAGCTGCTCGTGGGAGGCCGGGTCCGGCGCGCCTGGCTCGGTATCGGAGCGCAGACGCGTCCCTTCGACCGCCGTCTCGCGAGGAGCTGGGACCTTCCGAGCGCGCAAGCGGTCGAGGTTCTCTCCGTCGAGCCCGAGAGCCCCGCGGCGCGGGCGGGCCTGCGCGAAGGCGATTCGATCGTCGCGATCGGCGGACACCCCGTCGCGACGGTGGACGACGTGCACCGGGCCCTCGCCGGCGCGGTGATCGGGGTGGAGATTACCATTACGGTCATCCGGGGTCAGGAAAGGATCGAGCTTTCCCTCACGCCAGTGGAGGCGAGCTGATGGCAGAGGAGCAGGCCGCGTGACACGCGCCACGGGCGCCCGAGAGAATCCGGGCGCCCGTGGTCGATCACCTACTGTCCTGGAGTCCCGGAGTCACTGACACGACTTGTGAAGCTGAATGTTCCCGCCGTCGAGCGCTCCGGCGGCGGCGTAGCCGTCGTTCAGACGAATCGAGAAGGTATCGTTCCGTCCGGGCTCGCCTTCGTCGTCGACGTCGACCACGTAGGTATAGCCGGTCTTCCCGTCGACCTCGGCGCTCCCTTCAAGGTGGCGGCTCGTGGCTGGCCTGCCCACGACGTACACGGTGATGCTGGTCGCCTTCACCTTCCTGCCGCTGTTGTGGTCGATGTAGTTGAGGTGGACGTCCGGTGTCGTGGAACCGCCCTTGAACCCGGCGTCGAACCCAAAGTTAGCCCGACTGTTCCCGACGGAGATCCACCCGCCGCCCGTCACGAAGTCGTGGCAGGGACCGGGCTGGGTCGTCACCCCGCAGTTGATGTCGCTCTTCGCGCTCGACAGGATCACCTCCGCAACGCCGGGCACGATGAGGTGGAGGGCGTTGACCCGGATCTCGCGGTACGTCCCGCTCGCCGTCACCGTCTGCTCGTTGACGATGAGCGTTGCGAGGGGCACACCGCTCGGGTCACGGATCACGAACGTTTGATTGGTCGCGCCCGGAGTCACCGCGATCGACTGGCCGCCGAACGTCAGGTCGGCGATCTCGGTTGAGCCCTGGACGCCGGCACACGTCGCCTGGGTCCGAGCCCCGATAAAGGAGGCGGTGACCTGCGTCGAAGTGCCGGGGAGAACACTCACGTTTGCCAGCGAGGCGGAGCTCTCGGCCACACCGCTCGCGCCGCTGGTCGAAGCCGCCAGCACCTCGGCCGTCAGAGCGCTGTCCAGGAGCGCCAGGTGGAGGTCTCTGGTGTCCAGGAGCGCGTCGGATCTGAAGCCGCCGCTCGGTGGCAACTCACCCGTATCGGTGATGAATATGGGGCCGGTGAGGGACGTGTTGACGAACGCAGCGAAGGCCCGACCGCTGTAAGTGGTCTGAGCCTGGACCGGAATGGCCCACGCGATCCCCCCGACGAGGATGGCGCACGCCGCGAGCGAAGACTTGAGAACCCGTAGTCGACTCTTCATGGGCGTTCCCCCTTTCGCGAAACGAGTCGGCAAGTCCTGTGCCGCGGCCTTAGTCCAAAGCGGGTGAATCCCGTACGAGCCGCCGTAACCACCGGGAGCGCTGACACGAATCGGGAGCGGGTAGGAGGGAGCGCGCGGGGCGCGCGATCTCCTTCGTGGGCCGGACTCTGGCGCGGGCGCCAGATCTATGGTGCGAACGTTCTGGCCGGGTTGCCATACCTCCCAGGGATTTCCTCGAATTTCGGCCAGGCAACCCCCTGAGGGAGTTCGGGATGACGAAAAACGAGGACCGCCTAGGACAACTCTCCGGGTCGAATGCCGTAGCGTCTCATCTTGAGGTGAAGAGTCTTGAAATCCGTCCCGAGGATCCGGGCCGCTTCGCTCTTGTTTCCACGGGCCGTGCGGAGCGCCTGCCGGATCGCCCGCCGCTCAGCCTCGGCGGCGGCCATGCGGGCCATCTCCCTGAGCGGAAGCCCAGGAGGCAAGAAGGCCGAGACCTCGACTGGACGTGCCTCCGCGCTGTTCGCAGGCAGGGGCAGGAGATGCGCGGGTTCGACGAGATCCGAGCTCAGGAGGACGGCCCGTCGAATCACGTTCCTGAGCTCGCGGACGTTGCCCGGCCAGTGATACCCGAGGAGAACCTGGACGGCCTCGTCCGAGATTCCGCGCACCGGGCGCTGGAGCTCCATCGAGGCCTCGGCCAGAAATCGCTCCGCCAGGTACACGATGTCCTCCACACGCTCCCGCAACGGGGGCACGACGATGACGAATTCGTTCAGGCGGTAATAGAGATCCTGGCGGAATCGGCCCGTTCGAATCTCGCCGTCCATCGGGACGTTGGCCGCCGCGATGATCCGCACATCGACCGGAAGCGGGCCTTTGGCCCCGAGGACCTGCACCTGGCGCTCCTCGAGCGTCCGGAGAAGCTTTGCCTGCGTTGGAAAGGGAAGGTTGACGATCTCGTCGAGGAACAGCGTCCCACCCTGAGCCAGCTGGAAGTGCCCCTCCCTTCGCCGGTCCGCCCCGGTGAACGCGCCCTTCTCGTAGCCGAACAATTCCGACTCGATCAGCGTTTCGGGAATCGCGCCGCAGTCCAGAGCCACGAAGGGCTTCTCGCGGCGGGCACTGAGCTGGTGGATCGAGCGAGCCACCAGCTCTTTCCCTGTGCCGGTCTCTCCCTGGATCAGGATGGTGAAGTTGGAGTCGGCGACTTGCTTGATCTGCTGGATCACCTGCTGGATCTCCTGGCCCCGGCCCATGAGCCAGCGGAGCGCGTCACGTTGCCCGAGCCGTCTGAGCTCTTTGAGCTCCGTGCCCAGCGCCTGATGCTTGAGGGCGCGCCGGACCACGACGAGAATCTTTGCAGGCTCAACGGGTTTGGTCAGGAAGTCGTACGCGCCGAGCCGCATGGCCTCGACCGCTGACGGGACGTCTCCGTACCCTGTGAGGATGACGACCGGGAGCTCCGGCGCGATCTCCTTGAACTTGCGCAGAGCCTCCATCCCATCGAGCCCGGGCAGCCGCAGATCCAGAATCACGATCTCCGGCGCCTCCGACCTCACCTGTTCGAGAGCCGTTCCCGCGTCCCCCGCGGAGATGACCTCGAACGCTTGTGACTGTAGCGCGATGCTGAGGAGCGAGCGCGTGAGAGGATCGTCGTCGACGACCAGGACTCTTGGCTTCGCTTGATCCATCGTTTCCAACGACCGGCTCGAGTGACCTCCCGATGTCGGTGTATTCCCGCAAGATGGATGCCATGGGAATAATCCAAAAAATCGGGAACATAACATCGGAAACGAGCGACCATATGGCCCCGCGCATGCTACAGACTGTCAGAACACCGACTCAAGCCGGATGCTGACCCGGCGCCGATCGCTCCTCGGCGATCCGCTGCTCTACGGAGTCGCGCTGGGCGCGGCGCTCGTCTGCGCCCCGTTCTTCCGCTACGTCGAGTGGCTCGGCGACGAAGGCGTCCTGCTCCACGGGGCGGCGCGGATCCTCGGCGGCGAAGTGCCCTATCGCGACTTCTTCGAGTTCCTCCCGCCCGGGGGCTTCCTGATCGTCGCGAGCTGGATGAAGGTCTTCGGAGTCGGCTTCGCCTCGGTGCGGGTGCTTGCCGTGTGCGTCGTCGCGGCGATCGCCGCCCTTGTCTACGCCACGGCCCGTCTCGCGTCCGGCTCCCGTCCCCTCGCGGCGCTGCTTGCGATCGCCTGGGCCGTCTTCTCGCAGGGCGACTGGACCGGCGTCCACCACCACTGGCTCACCACGGGAGCCTCGATGGCCTCGGCCGCGGGCCTGTTCCTGGCACTCGACGGCGCGCCTCGCCGGGGGGCTGCCTTCACCGCCGGACTGTTCGCCGGCACCGCCGCCATGATCACCCAGACGCGGGGCGCGCTCCTGTGCGTCGCCGTCGTCGCGGTGCTTCTCACCCTCCCCAGGGACCGCTCCCGGCTGGCGAGCGCGATCGCCGGCGAAGCCCTCGTTCCGGCGTCGATGATCATCTACCTCGCCGCACGGGGAACCCTCTCTTCGGCGTTCGACGATGTGATCAGGTTCCCGGCCCGGCACCACGCCTGGATCCAACCCGTCCCCTTCGGCAGTTGGGTGTCCTCGCAGACCTGGGCTCTCGTCGCGCTCTTTCCCGTGACCTTCGTGCTCGCCGGCGCGACCCTGGCCCTCGCGCGCGGAGCACGACTGCGCGAGTCGCGGTTCGACGCGGCGCTGGCGCTCGCCGTGGTCGGCCTGCTCGGCATCTACCCGCGCGGCGATGCCACTCACATCGCCTTCACCGTGGCGCTCGCCTGCCCGCTCTTCGCGCTCGCCGTGACGGATCTGCTCGGACATCTTGGGCGCCGCGGGCGCCTCGCCGTCAGTGCGCTCTTGATCGGCCTCTGCCTCCCCGGTGTCCGAGGTGCGCTCGAGGTGGTCACGGTCGCGAGCCGATCACGCCCCGTGCCGACGGCGCGGGGGCTCGTCGTCCCGGGCCGCGGTCTGTCGGCCGACGACTTCGCGGGAGACTTCACGGCCATCGTGGCTCAGCTGGAGCGCACGCCCCCCGGCGACGCCTTCTTCTTCTACCCCTTCTGCCCCATGCTCCCCTACCTGACGGGGCGCCGGCACGTCGCGGCGATCGACGTGATGACGCCCGCGTACACGCCGGTGGAGCACTTCCGTGAGACCTGCGCGCGCGTCGTGGGCGAGGCACAATGGGTGGTCATCGAGCACCACTGGAGCGACCCGAGCTATCTCCGTATGGTCTTCCCCGCCATCGCCGATACCGATCCCCCCGAAAAGCGCGCCTTCGAAGCGGCGCTCCGGCGGGCCTTCGGCAGGGTCGTCCACGCCTCGAGGACCTTCGAGTTGCGTGGGCGAACCGGGAGCGCTTCTGACGCGCTCTGCGATGAGATCGGCGTGCGCCCGTAGCGCCTGGGCGGGCGCGGTTTTCTTTGGGCGAATTGGTGATTTGTTCTCTAGGATCAAGACTGATGGCGACGCCGTCCGAGGGCGCGGGCGCAGCGAGGCCGCAGACGCGGTCCAACACGCTTCGGCAGGCCGCCTCGGCGGTGTTCGCCCTGACCGCCATCCTGCCGCTCCTCCTCTTCGTCTGGACGGTCCACTCCCTCGGCGCGCTCTCGAGGCTGCAGGCTCAGGTGGGGCTCGGCCTGGCCCTCGCCGTCGCCCTCCTGGGCTTTTGGGTTTTCCGACGGCTCATGGGGCAGATGTCCGACCTCATCCTGGCGCTCAGGCGGGCGGCGGAGTCCGCGTCGCGTTCGACTGCTCGGGCAAGCGCCGAAGCGCCGCGGGCTACCGTCGGGCCGGCACCAGGAGCCTGGGCACACGCTGCGGCACTCCCGGCGCCGGCAGCCAGTCGCCCGGCGGCCGAGCCAGCACCGCTCGCCGCCGCGGAGCCCGCGGGCGTCACGGCGACGCCCAGCCCCTTCGCGACGACGTTCGCAGCGCCAGCTCCACCGCCGGCGAGCCTACCCGCGAGCGTCGCCACTGAGGAGGGAATGAGCCAAGAGGCGGCGGAAGCGCACACCGTGCCGGGCCTCGGCACGATCCGGGAGGTGCACGATCTCGGCCGGGTCATGGGGGTGTTGTGGCGGGCCGAAGCCGCCGGCTACAGGGGACGGCGCGTCGCCGTCTCCGTGCTGAGCTCCCCGCGGCCGATCATCGGGACGCTGATCGAGCTGACCGACGACGGACTGATCCTCGAGACCGATGCGTCCGGGCGCCTCGCCGTGAGCTTCAATCGCGTCTCAGCGATCGATGCCGAGGAGTCGTCGACCGACGAGTAGGGCGCGACCCCGGCGGGACCGCGCCGGACATGATCGCTTCCGTCATCCGCGGCGATGGGACCGGAGTGGGCCCTAGAGATACTGACCCGGCTCGCGGTCGCCGGACTGTTGCTCAGGGGAACCAGGTGGCAGTCCTCGACGGCGCATCTCGTCGAACTGAGCCCGCGCCTGCATGTGCTGCGCCCAGAGGGCTGCCTGAATTCCCTGGAACAATCCTTCCAACCATCCGACCAGCTGGGCCTGGGCGATTCGGATTTCCGACTCGCTTGGGGTTCCCTCGAGAGGGATCGTGAGCGTGCCCAGCTCGTGCTGCAGATCCTCGGACAAGCCTTCCTTCAACTCGCCCACCGCCCGATCGTAGATCTCGCGCAGGCGTTTCCGGCCAGGTTCGTCCACCGAGGATTGGCGGACATCCTGGAGGACCTCTCGAATCATCGACGCGATCCGCAGCAGTTTCGCTGGCTGGGAGACGAACTCGACTGACTCCCGGCGTCGTCCCTGGCCGGGGGCTACGATTTCAGGGTCTCGCTCGGGCATGGCCGCACCTCACAGTCAACGAGTAACACATTCGTCCGCGTGAAGCACCTCTGAACGGTGCGGGGACTGCCTACGGCGCGGGCCCGCCGGTGCGGGCAGCGGCACGGAATGAACGTCAGCCGATCATCTCGCTAAAGGCATGCATCGAGGCGACCACGTTTCGGCTTCAGGCGCAGGCCCTCACCAGCTTCCTGACTTCGTTGTCTTCGAGCAGAGCCGCGTGAAGTCTTTGGATTCTGCCGGCCGACTGGTAGAGAAGATCGCCCTTGCCGAGCAAGGTCTCGGCGCCGATCGCATCGAGAATGGTGCGTGAATCGACACCACTCTGGACGCGAAACGCAATGCGGGTAGGAAAGTTTGCCTTAATCAAACCGGTGACGACATTCACGGAGGGGCGCTGGGTGGCGATGACCAGGTGAATCCCGGCCGCGCGAGCTTTTTGGGCCAGGCGCGTGATAAGTTCTTCAGCCGGCTTGCCAAGAATGAGGATCAAGTCGGCAAATTCATCGATGAGGAACACCACGTAGGGCAGGGGATGCCATTTACCGCTGAATGTGACAAATTCACTGCGGCGTCGGGTGCGGATCGTTTCATTGAACTCTTGAATATTTCGCGCCTCGAGCGCGAGCATCATCTCGTAGCGATTTTCCATCTCCGCCACCAAGCGGTGGAGGACGGCTCTGGCCTGGGTCTTCACATCGCTGATCACCGGACAGGCAAGGTGGGGTAAGTTTTTGTAAGCCGCCAATTCGACCATCTTGGGGTCGATAAAGACGAAACGCATTTCCTTAGCGCTTTTCTTGCAGACGAGTCCCGCAATGAGGTCATTGATAAAGACGCTCTTGCCTGAGCCGGTCGTGCCAGCAAGTAACAGGTGGGGCATGTGCACCAGATCTTCGATCACCGGGTTGCCAAAGGTGTCGACTCCGAGGGCCACTGGCAGGGTGAGCTCTTCGGTACGGAATCTGGCACTCTTCACCACATCACCGAACCGAATGATGCTCCGTTGCTCACTGGGGATCTCGATGCCGACGGTATTTTTGCCGGGCAGCGCTGGAATCACCCGCACACTTTGAGCGCGCAACATGCGGGCAATGTCGTTCGCGATGCTGACAATTCTTGCGGCTTTGGTTCCCGCGCCTGGTTCATATTCCAGCGTCGTGACGACCGGGCCCTCGGTCGTGTTGGTGATCTTGCCTTCAATCTTGAATTCACGCAGGTGACCTTCGAGCTGCTTCACCAGGAGGCTGAAGTCGGTCTTTCTTGAAGAATTGACCTTGCTAGTCTGAAACATGTTGGGGTCGGGTTTCCCATTTTTCGGCACTGCGGAGGTGAGGTCGAGTGGAACGTCAATTTCATCCTCGTCGCCCTGGTCCGCAGTCATCGATTGGGCGGTACGCTTACCATTTCCGCCATTGGCTTGGGCTGTCGTCTCACTTGGGAGGGGGCTGGTAAGCGACGCGAGTCGTCTCTTGCTGTCGTTGCCCGCAGGTCGGCTGGCCAGGCGTTGCAGGAGAAAGAGCAGGTACTCGACAAATTTTGCCGTATTGGAAGCCGTCAAGTTACCGCTCATCACCAGGCCAGCGACGCCTGCAAACGTCAACCCGATGACCGCGCCCCCGTAACCGATACTCTTCAGAAGGTTGTTGCCGAGGAACGTGCCGATCACACCGCCAAGACCATGGGGCAGATGCGTCGTGCCTAGATTCGGTTGTTCAATATGAACGAGTCCGGACAAAACCACGACGATGACGGCGAAGCCCACAAGACGTTTGGGCTTCGGCCAGCGAATGAAGCCGAGGGCCATAAGCCCGCCGCAAAAGAACAGCACAACCGCGATCAGCAAGCTGACCATCCCCAAGGTGCTGAGCAACACACTGGCGAGCCAGGCGCCCACTGGTCCGCCCATATTTCGGTAGGTTTCGCTCGTCGTGGCGATCCGGGTCGGGTCGGTAGGGTCGTAAGTGAGGAGAGCAAGGCCGCAAAAAATACCCGCGGCAAGGACCACAAATCCAAGCAGCTCAAAGAATGTATTCTGCTTCGCCTTGGATTTCTCGATCAACGCCTGCAACGCGGACATAATAGTCAACGTTTTCCTTTAATTAGGGTCATTTTCTGCGGGCTTGAGCGTGTCGCCCAGGCGGTCCAGTGGATCCAGACTCCCCGGCCCCGTTCGGATGCCGTCCCATCGATCGTGACACCCTCACCCTGACCATATGCGCGCACGAAACGTGCCGGCCTGACAAGCGACGTCCTCGTTGACACAGGGATTTCCCCGACGCTCGATGCAACGGCCTCACCGCCCCGTGTCCTTGTCCTGAATTTCCGAGGTGTTCGCCGCCGGCTCTCGAGCCTCGTCCGAGGAGCGTGCGAACGCCTTATGAACCAGCGATCTCGATAGGCGAGGTTCGTGCCAGGTCCAACGGTGAGGGCGGGCTCGAGACCAACCGGCGTGATGAAATTCAGAAGTGCCAAAGATTACGGTGGTGACCCCGGCGGGATTCGAACCCGCGATCTCGACCTTGAAAGGGTCGCGTCCTTGGCCTGGCTAGACGACGGGGTCAGGCCTCGTCAGTATACCCGACCTATGGCTGCACCCTGAGATTCGGGTGACGCACCCAGAAGTAGCCGCCCATCGCCGCCGCCGCGAGCATGTTGGCGACGAGCACCGCGGGCCATGCGAGCGCGTGCAGGATCGGCTCGGCGAAGAACATCGCGCCGACGACGAACCCGCACTCGAAGAAGACGAAGAGCATCAGGATGCCGAAGCCCAAGTTCGGGTTGCGCTCGGCGAGCGCGAGGAGGCGCGCCCCGATGCCGCCGATCGCCACGAAGACCAGGCCGTGGACCCAGGTGAACATGAGGACCATCTCGAGGTCGGGCAGCACCTCGGACAGGGGCGTCGTGGCGCCCCGCCGGAAGAGCGCGGTGCCGAGCACCGTGGGCGTGTAGAGCGGCCGACTGCTGAGCGAGTCGAGGAGTAGGAACCAGACCGCGATGGTCGCGGCGCCGACGAGGCCGGCGATCAGGCCCTCCTGAGCGAGCGCCATCGTTCGAGCCTCGGGAGTGGTTGAAGTGGTCGCGCCGGTCTGAGTGGCCATCACCCTCTCCTTTCCGGGTGTCTGCACCGACCCGTCGACGAATGAGCGGATTATACGCCACTCGCGCCGGAGCGGCCGCGCGGGTAGAATCGCGCCGTGGGCGAGATCGTCGAGGAGATCCGGCAGGCATACGCTTCGGTGGGGATCACGCTGGACGCGCCGGCGGCGTACGGGACCTACTACCGCCTCCTCTGCGCCGGGTGTGGGCGCATGGTCGGAAACGTGGGCGACCGGCTCCTGCCGGGCATGGCCGCCGCACTGGTCGCCGAACAGTTCGACCTCTACGCGTCGGGGCTTCTCGGCTGCCCGTGCGGGCATCAGAGCGAGCGCGTGCGCCAGCTCGACGCCCCGCGCTGGCAGGCCGCACGACAACGCTTCGCCGGGTGAGCGAGGGACGATGGCGGACGGATCCGGACTGCCGAGCGAGATGAGCGTGATCGAAGACGCCGAGCGGCGGGGGCGCACCGCCCGCTGGCCCTTCTGGCGACCGGCCTACGCCCAGGGCGATCCCCTGCCCGCGCTCACCTCTCAGGTGAGCCGGCCGACCTATCGCTTCGACGAAGGCGAGCCCCTGCCACACGAGTACAAGGAGCTCCTGATCAAGATGCTGCGCCACGAGGGCGAGCGGGCGGGCAACAAGAGCTTCCTCGGCTTCATGGCAACCTGCCTCGACATCGCCGAGGCGCTGTTCCCGACCGCGGAGGCGAAGCTCCTCAAGGCCGAGTACCTCGCCGAAGAGCTCAAGCACGCGATCATGTTCCACCGCATCGCGGTCGGGCTCCAGCACGATTTCGCGCTGCGCGACGTCCCGTACGCCCACTACGCCTTCCACCTGCCGCGCGAGACGTGGGCGGACGACGCCTACTTCCATTTCTTCGTGGACCTCAACGGGGCCTTCCACGCGCGCGACTGGCGCGAGTCGAGCTACGTCCCGCTCGCGAAGATGTCGGCGACGATCGAGCGCGACGAGCTCGGCCACTCGGAGATGGGTTACCACTTCCTCGGCGAGATCGTGAGCGAGGGGAGGGGGCGCGAGCTGGCCCGGCGCCTGCTCCTCAAATGGTATCCGGCGGCGCTCGACATGTTCGGGCGCTCCGACTCTCGCAACGCCCCGAAGTTCATCCAGTGGGGGCTCAAGGGCGTCGACAACGCCGAGATCCGGCAGGCCTACAAAGGCTACGTCGATCGTAAGCTCGTGGCGCTCGGGCTCGAGCCGCCCGACGAGCGCACCAACCGCCGCTTTCTCTAGCCTCCGCGCTCGCAGGCGTCCGGCCTCAAGGCGACTCGCTGCGCCCGAGCCCGAAGCGGAAGTTCGAGACACTGACCCTGAAGCCCGTCGTCCCGGCGACGTTGGGTACCCGGGCGCTGAAGTCGGCGTCGCTCCGCGCGGGGATGGACCTGGCCACGAACGCGACCCCGCGGGCCAACACCTTGCCCGACGCGTCCAGGGCTTCGGCCGTCACGTACACGTCAACCGCGTCCACGCTGGCGTCGTTGTACACCCGGCCCGCGAGGTACACCCGATTGGAGTCCGTCTGTTCGACCTGGTAGGTGACCTTGAATTTCGCCTGGGCCTGGGCCGGGACGGGAGTTGCAGTCAGCGCGAGCAGCGCGACCGCCGCGACGAACAGCGGCCGGTGGTGTCGAGGCGGCGGAGTGGACACGGTCGCGCCATTATACGGCACTCGTATACGGCGCGCCCCGCGGCGCGCCGTCAGGGCTCGGCCAAAAGACTGCCGGCCAACGCCTCGGCGACCAGTCAGATCCTCCGTATCACCTCAAACTTCACCGTCGGCGCGCAGGGTGAAGTGGCGGACATCTCGTAGGCGCCAAGTTCGAGGACTAATCCGGACGAGTCGTCTGGCGCCATGGCCGGGGGTGCTGGTTCGAGAATAATCTGCCAGGGCAGAGACTGATCAGGCCGGTCCTGTTCAGAGCCTCCCAAGCTATTGATAGTTCTGGGAGTTCGAGTCCGGTACCAGAGTTGCTCTGGAGTCCTGCCATGGAGGGCTCCGGTCAGGTGCTCGACTGATGGTCGTCTGGGTCTTCGCGCTCTACCTCTCGGTCGCGACGGTGGGCTCGAGCGGCCACGCGCGCCATTTCGAGCCAGACGGGCAGTTGGTCTACCCAACGCGCGAGGTCTGCCAGGCTGCGCGCGCTGCGATTCGCCGCATGGACCCCTGGACCGACCACTACTTCGTGGAGGACTGCGTTCCCCGAGAGGCTCAACCGTCCTGATGAGGCTCAATGAGGCGTGCCGGCACGCGGGACGTCTGAAGTTCTTGGGTCGCGGCCCGATGTTGCCGGCGCAATATATCGTGCCGGTCCGCAGAGTGCGATGGATGTATGGGGGTTGACTCAGCGCCCTTTCGCGGAGGATCATCGCGCGCGTCGGACGCCGTCGCTGGGGGTTCTTTGGCGACGGCTGGAACCGTCACGACGTCGACGTCTTGATGACCTTCATGTCCGACGACTGCGTCTTCGAGAGCACCGCGGGCCCGGAAGTCTGCGGCACGCGCTACAGGGGACGCGAGCGTGTGGGTGAGGCGTTCGCCCGGGTGTTCAAGATCTTCCCGGACGCCAAATTCGGTGACGCGCACCACTTCGTGGCGGGCAACCGCGGCGTGTCGGAGTGGATCTTCTCGGGCACGACGGCCGATGGCAAAAAGGTCGAGGTCAACGGCTGCGACATCTTCACGTTCCAGAGCGGCAAGATCGCCGTCAAGAGCTCGTACTTCAAGAACCGCACCGCGTGAACCCGCCGGCTCTCGCCAGCGCGGATCAGAGTTCCCCGCTGACTGGCCAACCTTCGGCGTCGCCCGCGCCGCCACCGCGGGCCAGGCGCTGAAGACGAGAACCAAACGGACTTCCGGTTGACCGCCTCCGCGAATCCGGCCGGCGTCCGGGCATGACAAGGCCGGCCGGCGTTTCCGTCTCGCTCGTCCGCCTCCGCACTCGCGACGGCGTCTGGCTCGACGGCGTCATCGCCGAACCGAGGCGCCGCCGGCGGCGCACGGCCCTCATCTGGGTGCACGGCCTCGGGTCGGCGTTCTCCTCCGGGCAGCCGCTGATCCGGGAGCTGTCGAGACGGCTCAACGCCGCGGGCATCGCGTACTTCAAGTTCAACAACCGCGGCCACGATGTCGTCGCCGGCCGGGGCAAGCACCTCGCCGGCGCGGCCTTCGAGCGGTTCGGCCAGAGCATCGAGGACATCCGAGCGATGATCGCCTTTGCCGTCAAGTGCGGCTACGGCCGTGTCATCCTTGCCGGGCACTCCACCGGCGCCAACAAGGTGCTCCACTACGCGGCCCGCACCCGCGATCGGCGCGTGATTGGGCTGGTCCTCCTCGGGCCTATCTCCGACATTGCGGGAGAGATGAAGCGAATCCGGGGCCGCGAACTTCGACGGCGGGTCGCGCTCGCGGAGCGGATCGCGAGTAGAGATCCGGAGGCGCTCGTCCCGCGCGCCTGGGGCTTCTGGAGCGCCCGGCGTTACCTCAGCCTGTATCGGCCGGGCGAGGCCGAAGACGTATTCCCCTACTACCGGCCCCATGCTCGCTGGGCCGCGCTCCGAGGGGTCCGCGTGCCGGTCGCGGCCATCATCGGCAGTCGGGATGAGTACCTCGACCGGCGTCCGGCGGAGCTCATCAGGGCATTCGAGCGGAACGTGACCCGTGCCCGCTCACTCGCCGGCATCGTCATTCCGCGAGCGCGCCACGGATTCCAGGGGCACGAACGCACCCTCGGCCAGGCGATGCTTCGCTTCATTCGGAGTCGTTGCCTCTAGGGGGCGTGGCACCGAGTCTCAAACGTGCCGACGGCTTCGCCTGTGAGCTCAATGACTTGGGCAACGAGGCTACACCAAGCTACCGTTCGCGCCCACGCCGCCCCGGCAGTAGCGCACGCAGGAAGAGCGCGCTGTACGCTCGGGACATGAGCCTCGGGGGCTGGCTGCAGGAGCAGCTCTTCGAGCGCCGCATCGTGCTCGTCACCGGACGGCTCGACGATGACGCGGCGGCGAAGGCGGCGGCAGCGCTCCTGGCGCTGGACGCCCGCGGGGACCGGCCCATCGAACTCCACCTGGACAGTTCCGACAGCGCGCTCGGGGCGGCGTTCGTCCTGATCGACACGGCCGACACGCTGCGCTCGGCGCTGCGCGTCTTTTGCCGAGGTCAAATCGGCGGCCCAGCCATCGGCGTGATCGCGGCCGCCGATCACCGCGCCGCCGCGCCGCACGCGCGGTTCGACCTCTCCCAGCCGACGGCGCAGTTCGCCGGCACCCCGGAGGAGATCGCCGCGCAGAGTCGCCAGCAGCAGGAGCTGCTCTGGAAGCTCTACGGGCGCCTGGCCCGGCGCACGGGCAGGCCCGCCGAGGAGATCGCCGAGGACATGCGGCGCGGACGCTATCTGGACGCGCGCGAAGCGCTCGACTACGGCCTCATCGACGCGATCACGGCCGCCAGGTAGCAACGAGGGCGAGAATCGTTCGGTGCTCGCCTACCGGTTCGAAGTCCGGGGATGAGAATTCGGCTCGCCCCCATCCAGCTTCGGCAAGGGCGGCCTCCTCACCGCGCAGCCTCGTATGCTTTCTTCAGCGCTTCGATGTTGATCTTTTTCATCTTCAGCATCGCCGCCATGACCCGTTTCGACTTTTCGCGGTCCTTGTCCTGCAGCATCTCGCCCAAGACAGTCGGAACGACTTGCCACGACACACCGAATCTGTCTTTGAGCCACCCGCATTGCACCTCCTGGCCGCCCGCGGAGAGCTTCTCCCAAAAGTGGTCTACCTCTTCCTGCGTCTCGCAGTTCACGACAAAGGATATCGCCTCGGTAAATTTGAATAGTGGGCCGCCATTTAACGCGACGAATTCTTGCCCAGCGAGCTCAAATGCCACCGTCATTACCGATCCCTTTGGTCTTCCGGAAGCCTTTGCCGCCTCTTCCTCATAGCGGGTAATGCTTCCGATCTTGGAATTCCCAAAAATCGACACATAAAACTTTACGGCGTCTTCAGCTTGATTGTCGAACCATAAGAATGGCGCGATCTTTTGCATCGTCTTTCGCATCGGTGGCCTCCTGTGCTCCGTCCTTTCGTCTCCATCGGTAGGTCGAACGGCGAGCCCTCAAATCGACCGCCGCGACCGCGTGAGGCCCCAAGGACCAGGTATATCCTTCACTGACGCGGAGGAGGAGCCAGGGCGGCGAGGACGATCGACAGGCCGCAGATGAGCGGGGTCAAGGCAGCGCCTTGCATGGGTGGCCGCCTCCAGGGCGACTCCCTTCAGGGCGACTCTATGTGGCGGCGGCCCGTGTCCTTCGGCGCCGCGCCTTCGTCCTGTTTGGCCTTGAGCTTCGTAACCAAATCCTGGTAGGACGAGCGCACGATGATCGCGTTGAATTGCGAGCGGTAATTGCCGACGAGACTGACGCCCTCGATGTTGACATCGAAGACCCGCCAGCGGCCGTCACGCTGGAACATGCGATAGTCCACCGGAATCTCGGTCCCCTGTTTCGAGACGATGCGCGTCCGGACCGTGGCCTGGTCGCCGTCCAGCGTCTCGCCGGCATAGACGACCCGCTCGCCCGAATAGCTCTCGATCTTCGAAATGTACGTGCGCTCGAGGAGGTCAGCGAACAACGCGACGAACTCCGCGCGCTCGCTCGGCGTCCGTCCCTGCCAGTGGCGGCCGAGGCTCCGCTGCGAGATCTCCGTGAAGTCGAAAATCTCGTCGGCGATCCCGCGGAGCGTGGCCCGACGCTCGGTCGTCTGTGCGTCGTTCTTGAGCGCGGGCTCCCCGAGGACCTTCAGGACGCGGTCGATCCTGCCGTGGAGCTGATCGGTCGGTGGGCCCGCCCAGGTGCCTGAACCGGTGGCAACCAGGAGAGCCGCGGCGAGTGCGAGCCGGCGCCTCATGTCGACCCACATTATCACCGGGAATTCTCCGCAGGGTATTGTGCGATTCCCACGAGCGCTGACCGCCCCTTGGGGGGTATTTGCGCTCGGCACACTTGTCGCCATTGTCGGGATTGCCTGTCTCGCCTTGATCAGAGGCCCTCACGATCTGCCGCTCCTCCTTCTCTATACGGCGTCCAGATTCGGCTTCGGCATGCGCATCGCGCAGCTGTCGGCCATTCCGGCCGACGTCTTGTCGGGGCCACATTTGGGCGCGATCCTCGGGGTGGTCCAGGCGGGCGGCGGCCTCGGCGGTGCGATCGGCCCCTTCCTGGGCGGCTGGCTCTTCGACGTCACCGGGAGCTATTGGCTGGCCTTTATGGCCGCCTGCGTAGCTGTCGCGGGGTCGGCAGTCGCAGCGTGGTTCGCCGCAAAGGGCCCGTCAGAAACGGCAGACCGCTAAATGTTATTGGTGAGCCGTCAGGGATTCGAACCCTGGACCCCCTGATTAAAAGCCAAGAAACACCGTGATAACTCCTCAATACTTATAAGCTCCTATCGCGGCAAATCGTGCCAAACAACGTCAACCTCCACACCTATTCCACACCATCGGGAGTTGAAGGTATATACGACGTCAGCAGGGCTCGAGGTCAGAGATCTGAACTGAACCGGCCTCAGGCCCGTCGTGGTCTGCTTCGGCCGCAGCGCCTCGCCACGCCGTCCATTTTTTCCGCGGCCCGACGCCAATAAGCACGGTCGGAACCATCGACCAGAGCACGAGAGAATACAGGATTTTCAGTTCGCGTCATCGATCGCCTGACATCGTCCGTCTTCTCAAGGACTTCCCCGCCTGCTCGTCAGTGGCCGACGTCGCAGTAAGTAGCGGGCTAGTTGCACGGCATCGCGCGGCGTGAATCACACTCTCGGTGACAGGGCTGCTCTCAGGCGCACGACGGGCCAGGACGCCCACTCGCGCTCTGCCATCGACTTTCAGGAGCGGAAGGGTGCTGACGCTCCGATGGTCCCACGAAGACGGATGGACGAAGAGGACGGCCCGGCGCCACGACTCGAATCGCGGCAAGCCGGGCCGAGTGCGTCAGACCTTCGTCAACCGGCCCGACTGGATCAGATCCACGAGGACGTTCCACTCCTCCGTCTTCAGGACGGCCCGATTTCCCGCCTCACCGATCCGCACCTTGTCGCCTGCGATCTCCACCTCTGGGCACTGACCACAACCAGCCGGGCACAGCAGCACCTTGAAATTCTCCACGTGTCCCTGGCCTCCTTTCTGGACACTCAAGCCTGATTTAACGTCGCGTTGCAGCAGGTGGGCGCTCGGTCTCCACCTGCGCTGGGCCTCGGCCCGCACTTGCCGTTCGAGTGCGGGCACCCCAGCCAACCGAACGGGATGCACCTCCCTTCCGGGGACCCTTCGCGGCTTCGATGCATGCGCACACCACAGCGTCGGCTCGGCGACCGGCAGCGCGCCACCCGAGCAGTTTGTTGAGGGCATCGCGAACTTCGGCAAGGTCTGCGAGCGTCCGGTCGAGATCGGCCACCTTACGGCGCACGAGATCCCGGACGTGTGGGCGCGGAGCCCGTCCAGACCGCTTGATGGCGACGATCTGCCTGATCTCCTCCAGCGTGAAGCCGAGCCGCTGGGCTTGGCTGACGAACGCGAGCAGGTCGAGCGCGTCGCTACCGTACACGCGGTAGCCGGACGGCGTGCGCCGGGGCGGGGGCAGAATCCCCGCCTCCTCGTACAACCGCAGTGCCTTCCGGCTCGCGCCGCTGCGCCTCGAGACCTCACCGATCAGGAACCCGTCTCGCCCCATGATCATCACGATAAACCCGGCCCCGTAGGGGAAGGTCAAGAGGTTGAGTCAGTGTGGTCCCTGTTAGAGGTCGAGCGACGGCTTGGCGGGGAACGCTACAGAAGCTGCCCCAGTTCGCGGTGTAGACCTTCTTGCCATCGGCGATGTACGCGACGCCTTCGACGCCGGGCACGTCGGGCACGGTCTTGACCACCGCGTTCGTCCGAAGGTCGATCACGTGCAAGAGTCCCGCGCCCAGATGGGCCGACAGGAGATAGTTATCGTCGTCATCGATGGTCAGATAGTCGAGGCGCTTGCCGGGCGGCCCTGGAAGGTCGAACTCGGCGATCTGCCGCAGCGAAGGATGGCCTGCTGCCGGCTGGGCGACGCCACGGCCTAATTGAGTCCACAGACCCACCCCCATCGCTGCCACGAGGGCCGCGATCCGGGCATACCGCGACGCCTGACGAGGCTGAGGCTCATGCCACATATGCATCACATCCTCTCGGTTGGTGATGGGGTCGGAGATCCGTCAGCGACCCGCCTTGTACACGGCCGCGGAGTGCGACTGCGGCAGGAACGCAAAGACAGTGTTCCGTGCGGCATCAAAGCCGATCGTATGTGCACCGGGTTCCGTCTTCACGGTCGCCATGCGCTGGCAGTTTCCGGCGTCGATCACATCGATCACACCAGGGTCGCCGACGGCGACGTAGACGTGCTGCAAGTTGACGTTGAGGAAGACGACATCCGGCACGCCACTCAAGTCGACCGTCTTCACGACTTCCCCCGAATCGACCGACATGGCCAAGAGCTGTCCGCCGTCGCACGCAGAGAGGAGCCGGCGTCGCGACACGTCGAGGTCGAGACCGTGCGGACCTGAGACCGGGCTGGGAAAGGTCCGAACCACGCGAGGCGGCGCAATGTCGACAGCGACGATGCAGGGCGGGTCGGCGATGTTCACGTAGAACAAGCGGTCGATAGGATCGAAGATCGCCCAGCGCGTTCGCCCGGGTACGGGAACATCGGCGACCAAGGCTTCCGCGTCGACGTCAACGATCGATACGGTAAATGACCCAGCAAGGCCGGGGTGGCCCACGTTGGCCGCGAGGAGAATCTTTCGCTCGCCATCATACGCGAGGCCGTTCGGTCTGACACCGACCTGGATTCTCGCGACCTGACGGTCACCGGGCGCGAACACGCCGACCGTGTTCTCGCCTCGATTCGACGTGAACACCCGGCCATCGGCCTCCGAGACGAGCGCGCCCGCAACCCCGGGGAGGCCCGGAAGCGAATGCAGATAACCGAACGCCTCGCAGTCGACGACATCGATGGCGTCGTTTGCCGTATGGGCGACATAGAGGCGCGCTCGCCCCGCGTCCACCGCCGCATGGTCGAAGCCTCCCTCCTTGGCGTGCGGTGGTAGGGCGATCGTGGCGATCCGCTCGAGGACCATTTACTTGCTCGCACGTCCGGCCATCGATCGGCAGTAGGCTTAGAGGGCGTCGTACGCCGGGAACTGCTTCGTCATGTTGTCGTGGTCGTCCTCGGCGATCCCCTGGAATCCCGTGGCGAGAGCGTAGAGACCGGCCGACTCCGGGGTAAGCTGTCGATCATCCGTGTCGGCGCCACGCACGATGCGCGCGAGGGCTTGGAGCGCAGGATCGGTGAGCTTGTATTTTTCGAGGAAGGCATCGAACGAGCACCACTCGCCGTGGTGTCCGAGCTCGACCCCCGAAATGTCATACAGGACGGTGCCCTTGCGTTCAGCGACCACCCGGACCTGATCGGCAGGGACGAACAAGAACGTCGCTTCCTTGTCGATGAAATGGTTGATGAACCAGGGGCCAGCGATCCGATCGACGCGAGCTCGTTCCTGGGTAACCCACTTCATCGGCGTGCTACGGCCAGCCCGCCGCGCGCTATTTCGTCCCCTCCGCCTTCTTGCTGTTGGTCAGCTCGAGCGCCGCTTTCAATCCTTGGGCGAGCTTGACGGCGTCGTCGGTAGCCCAGAAATGCATGTAGAAGAGCCGCGGCATATCCGAAAGTCCGTGATTATGGAGCGCCGTCACGTCGATCCCGTGCCGCCGTAGGGCTCGGGCAACGGGATTCACTTCTTTGTCGACGAGGACGAAGTCCCCGGTGATCGCGGCCTTCCCATCCGCCGTCGGCTGGAAGTTCATCACTGTCGTCACGCCCATGGCGGGCACTAACGGCCACCCCATCGCGGTGATCGCTTCCGCGCGGGGTACGGTGATCTGGAACACGCCGCCGCCAATCTCTCGCCCCGAACGTCCGAGCACCTGCTCGATCTGCTTTGTGTCGAGTCCAGGGCCGGCGGCGACGGGGGAAGCGGCACCCGCGCCGCCCAGGGGCGTGCCGCTGACAGACAACGCCTGGCGCAGAGCCTTCGCCATCTGGACCGCGTCCCCATGCCCCTCGTAGTGCATGTACATCACGTGCGGCGACATGTCATTGAGGTGGTTGTGGACGGCAGTGACCTCGAGCCCCCCGCTGAGGAGGCCGGACATCACGGCCTGCACTTCTTGATCGAGCAGGACGAGATCGCCCATGACCATCGCCTGGTCTCCCACCTGCTTGAACGCCGCGTACGATCCGAGGGCGAACCCAGCCTTCACCGGGACACCCCGAACGGTGACGGCGAGATCGGTCCGGGGCATCCCGATCCGGAAGACCTCGCCGGGCTGAATCTGGCCCGACTTGCCGAGCTCCCGCTCCACTGCCTTCCAGTCGGGGTCTGCGGCGCGTGCCACTGCCGGCGTGCTCACAATCGCGACAAGACCGAGAACAACTATCGCAGGGTTCAATATCCGAAATCTCATGGTCAAGATCTCCCTCTTCACCTGGGCGGCGATGGCGTTGAGGCGCTTCACCGCACCACCGTTGTTGCTCTCGCAGTGGCCGACGATCAGCTTCTCCGAGAGACCTTCAAGCTTTCCGGGGGCGCACGAGAGGTGGCTTGATCGTGTCGCTCATCGATCTTCTACCTGGGCAGCACCACAAGGGTCCCCTGCATGGCCGGCACGTGCTTGGTGCAGATGATGGGGTAGAGGCCGGGCTTCGTAGCCGTGAGGGTCACACGCGCGATCTGTCCCCGTTTGACCGTGAAGGCATCCGCGAGATCAGGGATCGTCCCCGAGTGCATATCGCCGTTGACCCCTACGATCTCCAGCATCACCGTCTCTCCCTGCTGCACCGCGATGGCGCGGCGGTCGGCGCCACGGCGTATCGCACCCAACTTCGTACGCTCCTCCCGGTCCTCACATCACTCATGACATTCCTTCCTCGTTTCTGCTCGGCCCGCTGGTGCCTCGCCTCATCCGCCCCTAGTAACGCCACCGATCGTGAGGTCATCAAAGGCTGTGATGGAATCCGCCTTCGTCCAGAGACCCACCCGTCCCGAGCGGAACCTCGTGTCCCGGTGCTCAAGCAGGAGCTTGCCGTTGAGCCAACCCTGGAAGTGGTCGCCGAGGGCGACGACGCGCACCGCGTGCCATTGATCGAGCGCCGGCGCCTTGACGCTGGCGCTCGCCAGCTGACGTCGCCCGCGGTCGTAGTAGTACAGGCGGAAGTTGTCCTCGAGCGCGTTCGCGCGGATGACGTAGTACTTCCCGTCCGCGAAGCGGAAGACGATGCCGCCTGAGGCGTCCTCCCGTCCCGAGATCGGCCTGAACTTCATCGAGACGTCCACGTCAGTGAACGGCCCGGGCGGCGCCACGATGATGTTGAACTCATTCTTGGTCGCGCGCTGCACGAGCACCTTCTTGCCGCTCGGCGCGCCGGCCATGTCCTCGACGGCCCACTGACCGTCCACCGTCGTCCATCCCTCGATGCCCTTGGCCTCGAAGTCGAAGCGATCCACGGGAATGTTTTCAGGCAACTTGATCTCCGCTGGCGCGGCACGCGCTCGCGCATGCCGGCTCAGGCTGAAAGCAGCGGCCGCCGCCAATCCGGCCTTGACCAGACCACGTCGTGACCCCTTCGCGTCCTGCATCGCTACCCTTAGTCCAGCTTCTCGGGCACGGTCTTCCACTCGCTGTCCCGGACGAGCGTCACGTCCGCCACGGGATGGCCATCTTTCAGCGCCGGCATCACGCTCACGACACGGTAGCCCTTGTTTTCTTTCACGGCCTCGAAGGCTGCCGCCTCGAGCGAGCGCTTGGCCTTCGCCATCGCCTGGCTCTGCGCCTTTGCCGCGGTGAGGTCTTCGCTACTTGTAAGCGGGTCGACCTTCGCGACTTTCCCTGTCGTGTGATCGACGATCACCTCAGAGAACTTGGCGCCCTTCATCGTGTAGACGGACAGCTGCAGCTTGTCGTGGTCCACTTCGTACTTCGCGGAGATCGGCCGGCCTTCACGCGCGCTGGCGCTCAGCCCTTTCTGCAGGGGGAACTTCACGCCCTTCAGCGCCTTGGCGAGCTCCGCGTGCTCCGGGTCGTCGTACTTCTGCGCCCAGCCTGGTGGCGCCGCGAAGACCCACGCGACGAGAAACGCCACCGCAATTGTCACCTTTCTCATGTTTTGCTCTCCTCATTTGTGGTTGGTAGTTGCTGCTACGTCTTCCGCTTCAACACCGTGTAGAGCCCGTCAAAGATCGCCATGCCCCGCTCGAGCAGCTCCTGATCCTCCTGGGTGCTCGCCGCGAGGCCTCGGATGGCGAAATCGACGCCCGTGGACTCGTTGCGGGTGAACTTGCCGTCGTGCAGATCAGCCTCGTGGACGATCTCCGCAATGACTTTCACGCGCCGATCCTTGATCCCGAACCGCTTGACCAGCGTCTCGAACGTGCAATCCTCGCCGTGGTGGCCGAAGTCGGCGCCAAGGACATCGAACGGGACGCCCTTCCGCGCGGCGTCGGCCGCATCAGCAAACGCGAATTTTGCCTCCGGATCGTAGAAACGCCTGATGAGCCAGGCGGATGCGATGCGGTCGATGTGCGGCCGCGGTCGCGTCACCCACGTGCTCCCATGCGGAGGCAGCGACACGCGATGTCGTCCCCCGGCCGCCCGAGGTCGTGTCTCTGCGGCGCGCAGGCGTGTGGCGGTGGTCTCCCAGAGCTTTCGGGCCCGCGGGCCGGCTGGCGTGTCCAGATAGTCGATCGTCTGGATGCGGTCCAACTCGCGCTTGAAGCCATCCAGCGTGCCGCGCAGCTTCGCGACCGAGCGGTGGTTCGCCAGGTAGCGGTCCAGCTGGGAGAGGATCTCCCGGCAACCTTGCACGACCGCCTGGTACTCGACGCCCCGCGCCTTGTGGAAAAGTGCCCGCACCTGCTCCTCGGTCATGGCCTCGATGCGGTCGACATGGACCAGGGTGGCCTCGCCGCGGAACGATTGAATTTCCTGCACGAGCCACTGGAAGAGCTCCGTCGTTTCCGGGGTCTCCGGCAGGATCCAGGCCGAGCCGCGGAGGCGGACGGCGCCCATGCGCTGGAGCTTGCGCCATACCCCGACGCGGTGGCGGGTCGGCGTAGGAGGAAGACTCATCAGGAGCATCAACCAGCGCATCGCAGTGCCAGCGTAACGCTTGATACTCGACGGGTCAAGCGTTACACTTCCCGAGACCGGCCGAGGAGGATCACCGATGGAACGGGAGCAGACGCTACGGCGCGTGCCCATCCGCGAGCTTGTCCGGTACTATCTGCGCCTCGGCCTGCTCGGCTTCGGCGGCCCTGTCGCGCTCGTCGGCCAGATGGAACGCGAGATGGTCGGCGAGCGGAAGTGGCTGACCAAGGAGGAGATGCGTGAGGGCATCGCCGTCTGTCAGTCTCTCCCGGGACCCCTCGCGATCCAGGTCGGCATCTGGATTTCCTACATCCGCGGCGGCTTCTGGGGTGCGTGGGCCGGCGGGTGGGCGTTCATCCTGCCGAACTTCATCATCGTCGCGGCGCTCGGGGCGCTCTACGTCCACTTCGGCGGGCTGCCATGGGTGACGGCTATCTTCTACGGCGTGAGCCCGGCCGTGATCGCGCTGATCCTGCACTCCTGCTACCGGCTCACGAAACTCGGAATGAAGGACTGGCTGGAGTGGGCGCTCGCGGCAGCCGCCTTCGTCATTACCGTCGCCGCGCGGGCCGAAGTCGCACTGGTCTTCATCGCCTGCGGGATTGTCGGTGTCCTGTATTACGGGTCGCTCTTCCGCGTACGCGCGTCCGCTTCCACGACGCCCTCGCTCCTTGTCGGCGTACCGCTCCTCGTGGTGGGCGGTGGCGACGTGCCCGTTGGCGCCATGCTCGGCAAGCTCCTGGCGTTCTTCCTCAAGGCGGGGTCGCTCACGTTCGGCAGTGGCCTCGTGATCGTTCCGTTCCTCGAGAAGGGCCTCGTGCAACAGACGGGCTGGCTCACTGAACGCGAGTTTCTTGTCGCCGTCGCCATGGGCATGATCAGCCCCGGACCCGTCGTCATCACGGCGACGTTCGTCGGCTATCTCGTAGCCGGCTTCTGGGGTGCGGTCGTCGCGACGATCGGCATCTTCC
>Ga0209469_1000165_pt1 | contig 40987 bp, 49 predicted proteins | sample GraSoiAngelo_123_FD_185880 | JGI IMG/M metagenome (GOLD analysis project Ga0209469, IMG submission 185880) | Grasslands soil microbial communities from the Angelo Coastal Reserve, California, USA - 14_0927_02_40cm (SPAdes) (version 2) | ecosystem: Environmental > Terrestrial > Soil > Grasslands ... | reverse complement strand
ATTTGACCGCTCCAAACGCAAACTTGAATTTTACAGCGCCCTCTTCAGCGTCGTTCAGGCTCAGCGCGAGCGATCTGAATGGCTCCATTCAGATCTTAGGCTTCTCGGGCATGTTCACAACCACCCAGACATCCTTCAACCATACGTTCGGAACCGACGGGGCAAATGTGAACATGAAGTCGGTTAACGGGCAGATCACGATAACGGGAACATAGACCGCCTGGACCCTATCCTGTATTGCAAGACGAATTTTCTCGTCAGATAGTTAGGTTCGCCATGATGTAGATGATGACTACCTGGAAGATTGCCTGGCTTCCAGAGACATTCAGGTTTCTGAGGGACAATTTGACAATCTTGTCCGTATCCGGTCTCTCTTTCCTGATTTCTCTCAAGACCCTTGGTTCGTTGGGCAGGAGAATCCCGAACCCTTGGACTAACAGTATCAGAACGACAATAATTGTCGCTGTGATATATGGGGAATTAGGATTCCACAAACCGATCTTATTCGCTAGAACGTAGCCAGCGGCTGTCGCGACGGCTGCGATCGAAAGCATTAGGAAGAGCATGGTTGGTGTGAGACGTTTTGCGACCTCGACCCTAGACATAGGTGAGATTTTCGTCATGACGGTTCTTCCGAATATTCCCATGAAGAGGTCTATGCCCGTCCACATTCCACCAGTTATGACGTGAACATAATCGAGAAATGTCAAGCTCCCGCTGATCAAAGCTACCACAAAGGCGATGATCGGGACGCTGAAAAGTATCGGTCCAGATCTTGGAAAGAAGCTTCCGTTCTGAGAAGCTCCCAAGTCTGGACCACCCATCACGGATGGTGATCCTGGAGGTGTCACGGTCTTGCCGTTGATACGATTCTTATTTAACCGGAAAGGGTCCGACGCAGGGCAGATCTATCAGAGGTAGAATATCGCTATTCGAATATCACGCGTCTTGTCTCTCAAGTTCCGTCAGAACATCCTCAGGCGCGTCTCCGGATGGTTTGCTCGTCATCACTTTACCATCAGGGCCAGTAGGCGGCTCTTCTGGGCTACGAAATCCGATGGAGTCCGCAGCAGGTCGATCTCCTGATCGCATCCTGCTTTCGTTCTGAACCCTCTGAATGAGCAGTATTGTTGCGCCCAGAGTCATGCCGACGAGGAGCGCGTCGACTTGGCCCTGCAATAGCGTGCCCAGCCAGGGATAATTGCCATTGATCCAGGCTCGAAAGAAGATGTTGGACATGTACTCGTTACTGAACCCGGAAACCAGCACGGCTATCACCACGAACTGTACCAGAATGATTGCATAGAGAACGTGGACGAAACCTTCACGATAAGATTGCATATCGAAGGCTTGTAGAACAATGGCCAGCGTCTCTCATTAACAATATGGGGAACACTCATGCCTCGTATTGATGCTCGCGTGGAAAGGGTTTAACACCCTCGACCGCGAGAAAACGGTCGCCTTGACTCAGCCAAGTCTCTCGATGGAGTTCCGAGAATTTGAACCGTCGGACTATCGGAGATTGGCTGAAATTTACGACGTCATCTTTCCTGACCGCTCGAGAAGCATCGATGAATGGCGATTCTACGACGATAGTCTCGACAAGTCGAAGTACTACTTCAAACGCTACACCTGCTCGAATGTCGCATCTGGAGATGTTCTCGGGTTTGGAGAGATGTGGAACCCGCCTTGGATGTTCCACCCGAAAAAATTCTGGCTCGACGGCTGGGTCGACCCGAAGCATCAGGGTCAAGGCGTAGGCGGATCGATCTACAGAACGCTTGAGCACGACCTGAAAAGCCGCAGTGCGATAGCGGCTTGGATGGGCATAAGGGAGGACATGAAGAGACCAGTCAACTTCGCCCGAAGGCGCGGTTTCAGCGAGAAGATGCGCGGCTGGGAGTCAACGATCAATCCGTTTCAGGTGGATACCACAAAGTTTGGAGAGTACTCGAGCAAAGCCTCCAAAGAGGGAATCGAGTTCTCCAATCTAGAACGAGAACTCCGAGAAGACCAGCAGTGTTACAATAAACTGTACGAGCTAGTCCAGACCGCCTTTCGAGACGTCCCCATCGCCGACACCCCCACGGACACTCCCTACGACCAGTGGGTCACATTTGAAATGAAGAACCCCAATCTAGTACCCGAGGGCTACATCATCGCCAAGCATCACGATCAATATGTTGGGACGAGCGTCGTCTGGAGGCTGAAGAATGAGCCCCGAAGTCTCTACCAAGGCTTGACCGGAGTTCTCCGGGAGTACAGAGGGAAAGGGATTGCCATGGCGTTGAAGCTGCGAGTCTTGGATTTCGCCCGGACAAATGGCTTCGACAACATCCGAACCTTCAACGCATCAACCAACGAGGGCATCCTCGCAATCAACACGAAACTTGGATTCAGACGAGACTCGGCTTGGATCACTTTCGAGAAGAACCTAGGATAGGAGTATCTGCTAAACGAGCAAACAACTACCCGTCCTGAGACTGAAAGGTTCTCCATACGAGATAGGCTACAATCACGGAAGGTTTGCCGAGGACGGGATCCGGCATAATCTGGAGGTCTACTTCCGGCGGTTCAAGAACGAGACGGCGCTATCAAGAGACGTGGCCCTCTCCCGTGCCGCGAAATACGTCCAAGTGATCAGACGGGCCAGCCCCGGATACGCTCGAATGATGGAGGGAGTTGCGTTGGGGTCGAAGACCAAGCTACTCGAGATTGCTGCCTTGAATGTTCGCTACGAGTTGATGTACAGCCAGTTCGCAAAGGCCGGTCTGAAGCCTCTCCCCCTTTCCGACGGTTGCACCGCGTTCGGAGCGATGCCTGAAGCAACAGTCAGGCATCACGTGCTTCTAGCCCAGAACTGGGACTGGATCCCTCAGGTGGAAGGATTGTTTCTAAAGATGCGGCCCGAGATTGGTCCTCAAGTGCTCTGCTTTACAGAGGCGGGAGTTGTGGGCGGAAAGATTGGATTGAATTCTGAAGGTATAGGACTTGCAATTAACGGACTAGTGTCGAACAAGGACAACTGGGAGAGGCTCAGAAAGCCGTTCCATGTGAGGTGCTGGGAGATTCTCAACTCAAGGAGTCTCAGAGAGGCGCTCGGAAAGATTACCGGTGGAGAGAGGTCTTGCTCAGCCAACTTTTTGGTTGGGCAACAGAAAAAACTCGGGTCCGGCAGACTTGTTGATATGGAATCAGCTCCTCAGTCGACACTAACCCTCTCCCCAGAGAATGGAGTGTTGTCACATACGAACCACTTCTCTAACCCTGACAAACTGGGAGTGAAGCAGATACTTGATGAGGAGCGGAGGTCAACGCTTCACCGCTACCGGAGGATAAACCAGCTTCTCACGCCCATTAGGGGCGGAAAGGAGAAGCTGAGCATGACAAGGGCTGAGGCATTGCTGAAGGACCATGACGGGAGACCAGAGTCGGTGTGTCGCCACCCGAATTCTGCATTTCCTGAGGATGAGCGATACCAGACGGTCGTCTCTGTGGTAATGGACCTCTACACTAGCCAGCTCAAGGCGACCATGGGCTCGCCCTGTGAGAATTCCTACCAGATCCTACATCTCTGACAACTAGTACAGTTCGCTTATTTCTCTCCGACTCCTGTTTCAGTTCTGTCAATTTCTCGATTTCCGAGGATAGATTATCACAATCCATCACACGACGCACCACATGTAGACATGACAGATATCAGCAGGGTGGACTCTATTCGAGTCTGGACACAGGATGAATGCTAAGTTCATGCAGACCCTTGAGAAAGAGGTCTACATGGAACTGAAGGCAATGGCCAAAGAGAGAGGGGTCACAGTACAAGAATTCTTGAGAGCAGTGATCGTACCTGACTGGATGCGCGACAACGGAAGCGAGAACAAGACTGGGTCAAAATTCAGAACCAGATAGTGCCTGACCTACTCGCTGTAGGCCATTGGCCGTGACGCAGCAGCAGATTATCGATTTTGAAAGAAGGGGGAAAAAGATTGGTTTAGCTTATTCGTCGCCTTGGTCGTCGTCCTGTTCCTGCTCTGACACCAGCTGGCCTCTAATCTCGCCGCCGGGATGAGCCGTTGTGTGAACATTCACATAGGCGTTTCCAGATTGCAGGGCATGGACGAAGTCAGTCCAGTTGCCTATTCCCGCTCCTTGATTCGGCGTTAGATTTGACGGTCCCCGAATACCGTTGGCTAGAGTGCTGCAACCATTTATGCTCGAGAATGGGCTCGACGGTGAGCTGAAGAAGGGTACCACCACTGGGCCATTTGTGCCGGAAGCCCCGACGTGAATGTGAGAGGCTATGACGTTGGCAATGTTGCAGACCACTACACGAAATTCGATGGCAGAGCTAGTGCCGTTCTGGAAGAGGCGGACTTCAGCAAACCCGAACGCTGTAGTGTTGACGGAAGGTACTTGCTGGTCCCCAGTTAGACGAATATGAAACTCGGCAAGAGTCTCATGCCCGATCTCGTGGTCTGTTTGGTCATGGGCTCCGTTTAGTCCCTGGTCACCTTGGTCATCAGCCGCGGCGATGTGCGGTAGTGCCGCCAGCATTCCGAGAGTCGCGAGAAGCAGCAACGGAAGGATTTTTTTCACAATCAGAACCCTCGCATTCACTCGGCTCGTTGGCATAGAATTTAGGCTTTTCCATGCTCTCTATTTCAAGCAGTCTCCGAGCAGGCATAGCAGTCGCAAGATATCTGAACCGGTCCAAATAAAAGACCTGTCCGAACATGAAGTCTGGAAAAAAAAAGGTGCCCTCATGAAAGGCTTCTCTCTGAGTGTGTGAGACTAGAGTCTGCCCTGGTTCGCTCTTGCAACAAAGGTTTCTAACGAAACAATCTCAACGGGTTCACAGTTTCTCAGATAATGGTGGATATCGCCGCTCACATAATAATCGCGGAGAGTCCAACCGCCCCCCACCCAACACCAGGTAGGCTTTCTTAAACTTGCCTCTGCTCCCGTGAACCGCTTCAGCCAAGCACAGTATTTCGAACGGTACCTTTTGTTCCGCTGTTCCAGATGTCTGCTGCCATTTTAAAGAGATAGGAATCTCTACGTCAGATTCTCCCGACACGAGCACGTCTACCTTGTGGTCGTGTCCACCAAGTCGTTTCCCGATGACGACCTGCCTTTTGTACCGATAGCCTCCATTGTCCAGAGCGGGGAGGATCATTCCTTCGAGGACCCCACCGGTTCGAGTGTCCCTCGGCATAGGTCGTTCGGTTTTCACGAGACCATTGATACTCATAGAGTTTCAGGGCGATTATCGATGTCTGTAGAACAAGATTGGTCAGACTATTTTGGGGTCACTAGGGCTTATTAGTCCAACATTGAGCGAACTATTGCAGGGTAGCCAAATCGGTGCTTCAAGCATCTGAAGAGACACTACTCTCTGTAGATTCTAGCAAGCAACACCCTTCACCTTTTGTTAAATGGGCTGGTGGAAAGGCTAGCCTTCTTCCCGATCTTCTTCGACATGTACCTTCTCATCTCTCCAACTACTACGAGCCTTTTCTGGGAGGGGGAGCACTTTTCTTTGCAATCTGCGCGAGAAACACCGACTTCAACGCCCACTTATCCGACATCAACAATGAACTCATAAACACATACGGAGTAGTCAAGAGCAAGCCCGACGAGCTAATTCAGCTACTCTCCAAATTCGAGCACGAGTATTATCGCTCGAAGAGCATGAGCAATTACTTCTACGAGAAGAGAGCTTGGCGGCCTTCAAACTCTATTGAATCCGCTGCACGACTCATCTTCCTCAACAAGACATGCTACAACGGACTCTACCGAGTAAATTCTCGTGGAGAATTCAACGTTCCATTCGGCCGATACAAGAAACCGAGGATACTAAATGCTGAAAACATTCGAGCCGTTAGTAGGGCACTCCGAGATACAAACGCTGAACTCTGCTCTGCAGACTATAGAACTTCTCTATCGATTTGCGGCAAGGACGATTTCGTCTATCTCGACCCACCATATCAACCACAGAGCAAGACTTCGTCCTTCACTGACTACACGCCAGGCGGATTCTCCGAACGAGACCAACATGAACTCGCCCAGGAATTTGAGAAACTCGTCGATCGAGGTTGCACGGTCCTGTTATCAAACTCAGAGACCCCTCTAACCAGCCGCCTCTACAAAGGATTCGAGGTGCGAAGCGTAACAGTGAACCGGCCGATTAACAGCGTAGGGTCTGGGAGAACTGGCTATAGGGAACTGGTCGTTCTCGGAAATCCGGAGTAAAACACGCCTCTGCCAAGAAACGCAGTAAACCATTCCAACGTTTTTATCGCTCATTCTCAACCGTGACGCTTCATCTTGTACGCAGTGGAAACCATCAGTCTCTCGAAGAGGTATGGGAAGACGGATGCTCTTAGAGAGCTGAACTTCACAGTCGACGAAAGCGAGATTATGGTAATTCTGGGCCCTAACGGTTCCGGAAAGACCACTCTGCTTATGATCCTCTGCACCATTCTCAAGCCAACCTCTGGAACTGCGAAGGTGATGGGCATTGACGTCGTCCAAGAGGGCACCAAGGTTCGGGAGACGATGGGAATCGCTTTCCAGGAAGCTCGGGGATTCTGGCGCCACAAACCATCATCCATCTTGAAGTTTCACGCCTCGATGTTTGACATCGATCCCGCAAAGCGTGGGGATCTGATTGAGCAGACGATGAAGGAGTTGGAGTTGTGGGAGTCGCGGGACAAGATGTTCATGCACCTTTCCGGCGGCCAGGCGAAGAGGTTGGAGACTGCGAAGGTGTTGGTTCAGAGACCCAAGCTGGCGATCTTCGATGAGCCGACAAGTCAGGTGGATTTGAGGGGAAAGAGGAAGATCTGGGACAAGATTCGGGAGTTAAGAGATCAAGGTTCGACGGTCATCGTCGCCACAAACGAGGTCCGGGAAGCGGAGTATCTCGCGGACAGGGTTACGATTCTCCACAAAGGACAGCTGGTGGTCCGCGATTCCATTCCGAAGCTGAAGGATGCTATCGCCGGAGGAGATGTCGTCGAGGTGGACTTCGAGGATCCAGTCTCTGGGAGGCTCGCTGAAGATCTCAAGAGCCTGGGAGGCTCATTCTCGTTGTCGGCAGAAGGCCAACAGTTACGGGCAAAGGTTTCCAGGGCCGAGGACTGGGTCCCAAAGATGACCTCCGCGAGCTACAATCTCGGCGCAAAGATATCCTCGATTCGAGTTACTGAACCCTCTCTTGACGATGTCTTCCTGCATTTCACAGGAAAGGCCTTGGTCGAAGAATCTTGAACAGAGTTCTCACTCTGGCCGCGTTCAACATCAGGGTTCTGCTCGGCGAACGGACATGGTTCTTCCTAGCATGGGCACTCTTCGGGTTACAGCTGGCCGTCTACGGGTCCCTGATGTCACGACTGGTCGGGAACAATCTCCCAGACTATTTCTACTTCTACGGTGTCGGCTTGATGATAATCATAGTATTCGACTCAGCAGCAGACGTAGGTAGACACTTCGTCGAACATGCACACGAAGGAGAATTGCCCTACTTTCTATCACTGCCCATTTCCAGGAAGGGATTCCTCGCATCCCAAGCAATCTATGGCGTCGTAAACACACTACTCAAGGTAGCACCTCCCTTACTAGCGGTCTTATTCTTCTGGGGTAGACTGACTCTTGAAGGAGCATTCTTTGCCATAGTGGCGCTGTTCATCCTCGGCTTAGGCATCTCAGGATTAATGATCTCGATGTCCTTTATCGCATTCAAGTCAGTCGACATTTACAGCGCAGTAATCGCGGGTCTGTCCGCTCTCCTTGTGAGATTCAGCACAGTATTTTATCCATTGATCGTGATGCCCAACTACTATTCTCCAATATCCGTCCTCAGCCCGCTGACATATGGCGCGGATCTTACGAGATGGGTTCTCGGCTTCGACCCGAAATATCTCCTCAATCCTCTGCTTGCAGCGGCCGTTGTAACAGCGGTCGCGATAGGGACCCTCTCCCTCAGCACGAGGATTGTTGACAGGATTATCGAAGGCGTGAAAGCTGCTTGAGCGAGTTCTCCCGTCTGTTGCTCATTGCTAGAACAGACTTCTCCTATTTCTTCAGAACAAAGTGGCTCATGGCCGTTCTGATTAGCCTCAACGTTTCCGACATGCTCGTTTACGCACTAGTCATAACCAGGATAGTCAGCCCGGAGTACTTCACGTTCTTGGTTCCTGGCATAGTGACGGTCGGATTGTTCTCGGCGGCGACGGACACCGGGAGGAGAATCTGGCTCGCTCTCAGAGAAGGAGTTGCCCAATATTACATGACTCTACCCGTCCGCACGTCAGGGCTGGTAGTTGCGTACATCATATCAGGCGGACTCGGAGGAGTTGTCTACTCATCAACACTCCTGATAATCGCGCTGATAGCCGCCCAGACGATCGGCACTACCATAATCCAGCCTCAGAACATCCTGAACGCTGTCCTCTTGCTTCCATTCATGTTCGTGCTTGCAACCGGAATAGCCGGCCTAGCCGGATTCTTTGCAAGCATCTCGAGGAGAGGCGAGATGTACTGGGTCTACGCTCAAGCCTTGCAAGTTACTATGATAACTGTAAGCACAATCTTCTACCCTGCCACGCTAATTGAACAGTTTCTTCCAGGTCAAATCGCTACGGTCGCAGAATACAACCCTCTCAGCCTGGCCGCGACCGCGCTTAGGGCCTCGGCCTTTGGGCCGAACCCACTAAACATGACTGTCCTGTCAGACCTGTTCGCCACATCGCTACCACTAGCAGTCCTGGGAGCATTATCGTATTGGGTGATTCTACGCAAACTGGGAATCAAGGGCAAATCATAGTTTCCGGCCTCGCGCCAAATGCTGGAGATCGTCCTCAGGAATAGTCAACGGGCACATCTATCACAGAAGTCTCTCGCTGTTCAAGCGCAGACTCCAACAGTGGGAGAAACTCTGACGCTCTTTGGGTATGATATCCTTGGACGCCGAAGGCTTCTGCCAGCTTCACAAAGTCCGGGTTGCCAAAGTCAACTCCTGAGGTTCTGCCGAAACGAGCCAGCTGCTTCCTCTTGATAGACCCATACGCGTTATCATGAAAGACAACAGCTACGATGTTAACTCCGAGGCGGTGCGCGGTCTCCAGCTCATGTGCTGTCATCAGGAATCCACCGTCGCCGCAAGCGGCAACAACTCGGCGTTGCGAGTGGACCAGTTTCGCGGCTATTGCGCCTGGGATTCCGATGCCCATGCTTGCGTAGCCGTTGGAGATCAGCACGGTGTTAGGCTCGTATGTGGGGAATAGTCGTGATATCCAGAGCTTGTGATCTCCTACGTCGCTCACGACGATATCCTCGTGATTCATTGCCTCGCGGAGGTCGTGAAGAATCCTTTGGGGCTTTAACGGGTAAGCCTCGTCTTCTGATCTTGCTGAGGCTTCAGCGAGTATGCTATCCCTTACTGACTTGGCAAAGTTGGTTGAGCGCGCCTTGATCTGGCCAGTGAGAATTGTGAGTGTCTCGCCTATGTGGCCAACCAGCTGAATGCTCGGCTGATAATTCATGTCCACCTCAGCGTTCGTACTGTCCACATGGATTATGGATTTGTCATTGTGAGGATTCCAAATCGATGGAGCATATTCGACCAGGTCGTAGCCTATTGCAATGATGAGGTCTGCAAGTTCGAAGGCCTTGCTTACAATCTCCTGTGAGGGGAGACCGATCGCGTAGAGGCTTAGAGGATCATTGTCCGGGAGTGCGCCTTTGCCCATGAACGTGTGGGCTACGGGAATCTTCGCTTCGACGAGAAACTTTCGGAAAGGTCCCGTGGCTCTCGCGCGGATTATTCCGTTGCCGGCTAGAATCAGAGGAGCCTTGGATTTGTTTAGGAGCTGAGCGGCTTGTTCTATCTGGCTCGTGGTGGGACGAGGCTGTTCAGGGCCGGCGATCCTCGGAATAGGGGTCGCGCGTGATGCTTGATCGGCGATGTCCTCTGGAATCTCCAGATGGCAAGATCCCGGCTTTTCGGCCTCAGCTGTCCTGAACGCCTTCGTGATCGCTTCCGGGATCGTATCCGCCTTGTACAACCGTGTATTCCACTTCGTGATGGGCCTAAGAATGCTCACCACGTCAACATACTGGTGATACTCCTTGTGAAAGTGCTCCAGGGCGGCCTGCCCGGTCAATGCCAACAGGGGCGCCCTGTCTACGTTTGCATCTGCTATTCCCGTGGCGAGGTTTGTCGCGCCGGGTCCCAGCGTCGCGGCACAGACCCCAGGCCGACCGGTCAACCGTCCGTAGACTCCGGCCATGAACGCTGCAGCCTGCTCGTGACGGACGGTGATGATTTTGATTCTCTTCGATCGGCCAAGAGAATCGGTAAGGGCGAGGGTCTCTTCGCCAGGAACTTGGAAGACGAATTCAACCTTCTCATTCTCAAGACACTCTACGAGCAAGTCAGACCCTTTCAAAGAACCACCCAACTCTGTTTCGTGCGTCAGTGCATGGCGTATTTAGAGCAATGATCGAAAGCGTCGAGTCCCAGATTTCTCGTCCCTGCGGTCTCGACTCGTCTCAACCAGGAACCTAATTATGGCACAAAATCCCCACCCAAGAGCAATCGATATGTCATCACCCAATTTCGAGCAACTTCACTCCAAAAATATCGATGATCTCTACGAGGTGCTGGGACGTTCTCTTGTTTCCCCCGAGTATCCAGGGGCCGCCGTAGTTACAAAGCAGGTCGCAACACAGCGCGGAAGAGCCTTTGTCTCAGGCTCCTTAGATAAGCTGAGGACAAAGATATGTGTCGACTGGCACTACTGCGACAAGAGGAATCAATATGTCAACTTTCAAGCTCTGGCCAACGCAGTCGCTCCGCTTGTCTCCAGTGCCGTAGGTGTCCCGATTGCTACCGCCATGATAGTCGCGATTATCCTCATCAAGCTTGGACTCAATGACCTGTGCAAATGCACAGGCGCTTAGTTCTCGGAGAAATCGTGACGACATCAAAAACGGGGGTTTATCCTATCATCCGACCCGGCTGGGCATAAACTGTACAATTCTAGCTATTTGTCAGCGGACGCTAGTTGGTCTGGAGGCGTCTTGGAGCGTTTCGGCCTTCAAGGCCGTTGACTAACCTGAGGACGACTTTGATGGTTGGTGCCAGAGCTATGAGCAGGAATAGCAATGGATACGCCCAGGGGACGCTTGCAAAGAAGCTGCTGGTGACTGGCTTGGAGACCGTGTAGAGTATGAATAGGGCGGTGATCTGGAACAGGTAGGCGAGTAGTGGTGTCCATGTCCGGTAGCGCTTGTATGCATCGCCTAGGGATTCGGCGAGTTGTGTGCCGAACTTGAGAACGATGCCTGCTACGACTAGCCCGAGTGTGAAGAGTATCATGCTGGCAATGGTTAGGCTTGTGCCTGGAATGAACTGGGTTATGCCTGGGAAGCCGAGGACTGTTGCTTGTATGACAATGAGTACGATGATTCCTGCGAGGAGTCGTATGAGTGGAGGCATTATGGGTCGGAAATTGTCCATCATGCTTGACTGCCTTGACATCACGAACACTTTTCCATAGGCTATGGAGGCTCGTCAGGAATTACACGTGGCGGAACTACTCCAAGGTCAACTCTTGTTACACTATCCAGTTAGGCGTCGTCCCTTTAGTGGCAAGGGAGGAAAGGTCCAAGCGATATGGCAGAGTTGAAGGTCTACCTTTCAGACAGCTTGAACGAGAAGTTCAGGAGGGCGGCCATGAGCATCTATGGCTATGGCCGAGGATCGATTAGCAAGGCTGCAGAGGCGGCTCTCACAAAATGGTGCGTTGAACATGAGCCTCCAGCAACCGCGAAGACGGCAGACTCCTTCAAGGGTGAGAGAGGTCAGGCTGGAAGAGCAGAAACTGGCATTGACCCGGATGAGCGCAAGAAAACCCGATCAGAACACGAGCCAACTGGCGAAAACGACTCACTAGGCCAAATCGGGTCGAACTCGTAGAATCTGTGGACAGTCTCGGGCCCAAGGGTTAGGACATATCTATAACTCCCAAGCTGCTAATACAATCACGGTCGGTATTTGATGGCTGAATCTCTCACGGTGGATGGCGTGATGAACGCCCTCCGCAACTGCTACGACCCCGAGATACCAGTCAACATCGTAGACCTCGGACTGGTATACAATGTCGCGATAGACGAGGACAATGTCAAAGTCCGCATGACACTCACCACCATGGGCTGCCCAGCCCACGCCTACCTCATGCACCAGGTACAGACGGAAATCGAGAAGATACCCGGGGTGAAGAAAGCAGAAGTCGAGATTGTCTGGGACCCACCGTGGACTCCCGACAAGATGAATCCCGAAGCCAGGAAACGGCTAGAGGCTGGACAGGAACCAGTCACAATCGAGTTCAACCCCGCGACCTTCAAGCCGAAGAAGAAGGGACACATTGCCAAGACCCCGGACGGGAAAATCGTTCTGATCAACGAGGCCAATGCTCGCTATTTAGGAAGCGATGACATCGCGAATCTCTGGGAGAGAAGCAACGGAGAGAAGACTTTGGAGGAGGTCATTGTCGACATTGCCGGAGAGAAGAAACTAGCGCCCACCGAGATTCGAAATCAGGTTCTGGAAGTTGTTACGCAACTCATTACGATCGGCCTTCTGCGACCTGAGGAAGCTCTAGTCTTGCCTCTTCACCAATAGATTCTGCGAGCAATCAACCTCGTAGCCGTGATGTTCCTCGACATTGTACGGTAGATCCGCCGTCTATTACGACGCGATCTATAGCCGGAAGAACTACGAGAAGGAAAGCAACAAGCTCCACCAGTTCATAGAACGTTACAAGAAGGCAACGGGCAATACGCTACTCGATGTAGCCTGTGGAACCGGAAACCATCTGAAATATCTCAAGCAGTGGTATGATGTCGAAGGCCTCGACATCAACCTCACGATGCTGAAACAGGCGAAAAAGAAGCATCCGAGAATAACCTTCCACCGGGGAGACATGTGTAGCTTCATTCTGAGGAAACGATTCGCGGTTATCACATGCCTCTTCAGTGCCATCGGACACGTCAAAACCAAGACGAGGCTACGAAAGGCGGTAGAAAGAATGTCTCAACACCTCGAGCCCAGAGGATTACTGGTGCTTGAACCATGGATCACACCTGATCAGTGGATCGTAAGACACATTTCGGCCAACTTTGTGGATCAGCCTGGTCTGAAGCTGGCCCGCATGAGTATCGGCAAACGCAGAAGCGGACTTTCAATCAACGACGAACATCATCTCGTCGCTTCGCCTGGAGGGATTGAATACTTCGTGGAACGTCTTGAGCTAGGGCTCTTTACCGATAGAGATTATCGGAATGCCTTCAAGGACGCTGGATTAGAGGTTAGGCATGACCGCGAGGGGCTTATGGGTCGCGGCTTGTACTTCGGGTCAAAGCCATCAGAGTAGCTTTCCGTTTTCTACCATTTCTACTCCGCAAGGTAACTTCACTACCATTTTACCTCCTCTGAGTATCGACGCTTCCAATGACAACCCTCTCCTAGATCTCGGGCTCTTATGCAACTCTACAAATCCACAGTTCTTATACCGTCGGATAGCAGAAGCTATTCTATGAGCAGTGTGTTAGAAGTAAAGATGATCGACGAAGCCGACAAGGTCAGACTAGTCGTTCCCAGGTTGTATCTGCAGCAACTTGGCCTCGAGAGAGGGGACACTCTCCTCGTTACCATCGAGGAGGAGCGGGCCAAGGCTCGAAGGAAGCATGGAAAGGCCCACGCTCAGAGACAGCGTCGCCACAACTAGCGACTCCGGTCCCGCACTATCGAACAAGCACCGGCGTCTCTTGGGCGAGTAATCGTCTAACTCGCGGGCAAGGCCAAAACCCGGAGAATAGACTCAAAACGGGCTCGGATCAGCTTCAAACCTTCGCACCGTGCAGGAATCATAGGAGAATGCCCATTATGATTTCATCATGGTACTTCCCATCTTCTCCCAGATAGTTCTCTCTCTTCAAACCCTCCCGCTGAAATCCGACCTTCTCATATAAGCGGATGGCACGGTGATTATCCGCTACGACCGTAAGCTCGACTCTATGCAGGCGTCGTTCGCGAGCCAAAGTAACAGCCTGATTCATTAGCGCCGCTCCTAATCCGACATTCTGATACTCTTGGTGGAGGTAGATGAATAGGTCGCCCATTTCTCGAAATCTTGGGCTGGTACCGATGGATATCTGTAGATGTCCCACAACTCCATTCTCATCATGCGCGATCAGCGTTATCGTGTTTTCCATATTGGAGATCCAACGTTCAATCCTCTGACTGTTGTATGGGGGCATACTCCACCGAAGGGCCTCCTGCGACAGGCCAGCGTACATCGAAATCAGTCCCTCCTTATCGGCCGGACGGTAGAGTCGAATCCCGACTCTCCGCCCATCTTTGAGAACAACTGGTTGTGTTTTCGTAGCGGTTTCCAAGTTCTTCATCAACTCTCAACCTAGACAGAATTCTCTGGCTTTAACATTCATCCAGACTAAACAGTTGTGGAACTCAGAGTGTTAGAGTTCGACCGTTGAGCCTTTGCTTCCCAGTTCTACCTGGGTCAGATCCTTCACGAAGAGCCTATAGAGCTCGGGCTGCTCAGTGTGAATTGGAACCAATCGTTTGGGCTCGATCCGTCCGATTGTTTCTCGAAGTTCTGTAGGCATCATGTGCCCCGAGCTGTGAATCTGGTACATCGGAAGCCCAAAATGGTCCAGCCAGTTGATGAACCGTTCATGATCAATCTCCATCTCCTCATTGAACGGCTCCGAGCCGCTGTTGATGAAAGCACCCCCGGGACCCGGCTGAATATCTAGGACCTCGTTCATGTCGTAGGAGCTTGAGGCAAGGATAACTTTGTCCTGCATCTCACGAATATCTTTTGATGTCTTCACACTGGTTTGGCCGAGTATGTCCTTTTCCCAGTGATAGAAGGTCTTCTTGGCCCGTTGGTAGACTGCGATGTGAGGATCCTTCAGCACATCGGGAACCTCTAAGTGCTTGTCCTTGGACAGGGACCGGAGGAGATACGCCTGCTTCATTGAAAGTGCTAGGATCCTATCGTTCTTCTCTGCGATCTCATGGAACGTTCTAAGCCTGTCAATATCTGCTGAGGAGAAACTGGCCAGAACGAGCCCCTTCGTCTTTCTGATTACGTGATCCGATTTCTCGAGGACTTCTTGTTCTGTCCTTAGGTCTCCTCTGACAAGATTTGTCCCTTCGCAGAGAAAGATTTCAGGCTCTGATTTCTTAGCGGCGTCAACAAAGTCGGTCGTCAGGCTTGATTTTGAGCCATGGGCGCGAAAGTCTCCGCTATAGGCGATAGTCCCGCTCGAGGTGTGAACCAGGAATCCGTAGGAGCCTGGCACGCTATGGTCCACATGTATCGGTTCGAGCTGAATGCCTCCAAGGCTGATCTTGTCCCCAGTCCGGAAAGTTCTGAAATCTATCCCGTCGAGATCGTTCTCGAATCCTTTCTGTCGCATCTCCGAGAGTGTCCGTAAGATCGCGAGTGTGGTCTCGCCGCAGTAAACAGGAATCTTCCGGTTCAAGAGTGAGATGCACATAGCATGGTCGATATGTGAGTGGCTGAGAATCACAGCGTCGACAGGAGGTTCTTGTCCGTCTCGGTAGAGGTCGTGAATGTCAGGGAGAATCCCGAGAGAGATGAGTCCTTGCCCATCCCTCGGGGCGAGAAATGGCTCGGAGAAGAACTGGCCTCGTAGCCCGAGGCTCATTCCGAAGTCTAGCAGTAGCTCGGAGTCTCCGTCTCGTATGAGAAACTTGTTTCCGCCAATCTCCCCGACTCCACCGAGAAGTTGGATCTGTACCATCAGTTCGACCAGTTCGCGGATTATCGAGCTGATTAATGAGCTAGGCTCTGCGGGGGTGACGCTTGACCTGGAGGAAGTAGCGAGGAGCTCCTTTCACATCTCTCTGAATGATGACTCTGTCCCCTGCTCTGAGACCCGGTGTCCGGACGAAGTAGTGGGAATGGGGCTGGTCGGGTCCTCTGCAAGCGCAGGGATATGACTCGACTCTCGCCTTCTTTGGCTGCCCGTTGTGGATTAGCCGAAATGTCTTCCCGTCGAGTGGGAAGAACGAGAGACGGTCTTTCAAGATCAGCACAAAGCGCTTCTGCTCCTCCTCTGAGGTTATCTTCTTCGAGTAGACGTCCTTCTGCATCAAACTCTGCCGCCAGGTTCGGAACCTTGTTTTTGAAGCCTACGCCGTGCCACCCTACATCCTCGACAAGTTCAGATAGCTTTTCTAACATGAGCTGGGCTAAAAGATGCTACTGTCATCATGTTCTTCCTTGTGGACTGGATCAACTGGATTGTAACGCTATTCTCCGGCAACCCACTGCTCCTCGTCTTCATACTCGGACTCGTAGGGAACATTCTCCCCTTTGTTCCGACCCCATCGCTTCTCATAATAGTGGGACTTGTAGCAAGCCCCGGATCCTCCTTTCAAGGGCTTGGAATCGTCGAAATCGCATCAATAACTGCGCTGGGGGCTTGCATTGGAAAGCTTGCGAGCTACGCGCTGGGCTATGGATCGAGACGAGCTATCGGTAAGACAGAGAGATTCGATTCCCTCCGCAAATTTCTTGGAGGAAGCACGTTTCTCGTTGGCTTGGTCTTCGCAGCCTCTCCACTCGTGGATACAGCCTTCATTCCTCTCGGCATGATTCGGTACAGTCTGCCAAAGACCCTCCTCTCCCTTTACACTGGTAAATTCATCTGGATATTGACCGTTCTCTACTTTGCTCGGCAACTTGGCGAGTCGATCGTTCAGTCTTTTGGAGCAGGTACCTATACCAGCATTCTCTCGGTTGCACTCCTGATTCCCATTGCTTACTTCTTGGTGGGCATCGACTGGGAGAACCGTCTGTTGGGACGAAAGGATACTCTGCGCAACAGAATCATTACAAGACTACGGGGCTATTTTTCGAGGGAGCAGACCAGCGAATCTGCCTCCGTCGCTAGTTAGCGACAAGCTTCAGAAGACGTTTTCTCAAAGGTCCGATCGTCTAGAAGGTTAGACTATTTAGTGGCAGTCCTTGAACACTCGAACGCGGATCTCTCGATGAAGACGAAGGCTCAGAAAAAGAGTGCAATCGCTGTCAAAGATCTAATTCTCGACCAGAAGAAAGGGACTCTAAACGCCTATGGCGAGAGGTTCCTCCTCATACCTGTCAAACTAATTCATTCCATAGAAGATAGGTTGACTGAGAGCCTCGGATCGGTTACGGCTACCAGTTTCGAATACGAGATTGGCAGAGAAGGAGGCTCCAAGTTCATTCAACTAGCCCAAAAAGCAGGTCTCGGAATCAAGACCGCCCAAGAGATTCAGCGCGTCGCAGATGTCCTCGGGACCATGAGCGGCTGGGGAAAAATAGATGTCGTAAATTTCGATTTCTCTAAGAAGTCTACCAGGATAAGATGGAAGAACGGAGTTTCAGTTAGAAACAGGACGGGCAAAACACCCGTCTGCCATTTTGGACGTGGAATCCTCACGGGAGCCGTCGCAGCGATTCTCAAGAGTAGCTGTGAGTCGATAGAGGTCTCCTGTCAGGGGAAGGGCGACAAGTTCTGCGAGGCGATTATAGGCGAACCGAGAGAGATCAATCGTCTAGCCGACACCATACGGTAAAGTAACCGTCAGAAAGCTCGGACCCCGTCGATTTTCATGGCTCCCCAACAGAACGCTTCTCCGAAGAAGGTAGACGACTACCTGGCGTGCGTCCCACCCAGATTCCGGGCCACCTTACAACAGCTACGGAGGACCATCAAGGCCGCTGCACCGGGAGCAGAGGAGATTATCAGCTACAAGATGCCCGCGTTTCGAGACAACGGGATGCTCGTCTATTATGGCGCGTTTAAGGATCATTGCAGCTTCTTCGTAGCATGTGCCAAGGTCCGTCGCCAGTTTTCCGCCGAATTGGAGCCGTTCGAGACTGGGAAGGGGACCCTCCGCTTCATGCCCGACCGACCCTTGCCATCGGATCTGGTGATACGGATTGTAAAGGCGCGTCTAGCTGAGAATGCCGATCGGCGCAGCGCCAAGTAGTCGCCCGGTCTCATTAGTTTCCATCCGGTGCGTCTACAAACGCGGGGCATATCCGTTCGCATCGGTACGTACTAACAGTCCGCCAGTGGGGGCGCAAAGCTTCGGGCAGCTTTCTAGACTGAGTTACTGCCGGGAGCCTGTAGTTGAGGGCTGGACTAGAAGTCCTATGCTCTTGAAGCCTTGCTTCTTGTGCTTCGTGCCGGGCTCGGTAATCTTGTAGATCCTCCTGCTTCGCCGGTTTGGAGAATTCCATTCCCCTGCAACAAGTTTCTGGTCCTCCAACTCGTAGAGGAGCGGATATAGGGTCCCGGCTCCGATCCTGGCGCCGGTTCTAATCTTCAGTTCTCTCATAATCTCATAACCGTGCTTAGGCCCGTCATCGAGCAACTCTAGAACAAACAGGTCGAGGAAGCTCTTGACGAACCGATCGGATACAGCCTTGCTCATGGTCCCAGAATCTATCGAAATACGAGAATATCGCATTTCGATATAACCCTACCTCCCAAGGTGCCGCTCCAAGAGAAATAGCCTCAAGCTCCGTAAGCTGATTTAACCTGCGAAATGCTGTTCAGCCGAGGAACCTCGAGTGGCGCGTCCAGAACAGCCCTACAAAGGTCTGCGTTGCAATGATTGCCGCTCCTTCTTTGAGGGCGAACAGCCTCTTGAGAGATGTCCGAAATGCAGCGGTCTCTTGGACACTGTCCTCGATGAAGAGACCCTGACTGAGTATTCTAGAAAGAAGCTTGATGAGAACACTCGGTCGATGTGGAGGTTCAGCATGTTTCTCCCTATCCGTCGAGGATCGGTTCCGGTGACTGCTGGGGAGGGAGGAACGCCTCTCCGTCCAGCCAAGTCGTTTTCGAAGAACGTCTGGGTGAAGGATGAGACCCGGAACCCGACGGGAACGTTCAAAGACCGCGGGGCCTCGATAGCCGTCACTCGTCTCTCTCAACTGAAGGTTCAACGCATAGTCCTCGCCTCAGAGGGCAACGCGGGCTGCTCCTTCGCCCTATACTCCCAGGTTGCAGGAATCGGCTGCCACGTCTATCTTCCAAGACAAGCGAACCCTGCAAAGGTCCAACTGACAAAAAAGCTTGGAGCCCAACTTAGGCAGGTGCCAGGCACAATCGCGGACGCTGGCCGATACGCGGCCAGATCTGCTAAAGGGGCAGGTCGATACAACGCGTCAACGTTCGTGACGCCCTTCCGTCACGATGGTAAGGGGACGATGGCACTCGAAATCTCGGAGCAGTTCGAGTGGAAGAGTCCAGATTATGTCGTCTATCCGGTCGGAGGCGGAGTTGGGCTGGTTGGTATGTGGAAAATGTTCAAGATTCTAGAGAAGATTGGCTGGACAAGGAGCAAGCCGCGCATTGTCGCCGTTCAGCCTTCAGGATGCGCGCCAGTCGTTGAAGCCTACAACCGGGGAAGGGAGGATGTGGAGGAGTGGAAGTCTCCTAGGACGATCGCAAACGGGCTCAAGATTCCTAAGCCTCTGGCGGGCCGATGGATACTCAGGAGCCTCCGAGAGTCAAGCGGAATAGCGTTGAAGGTCAGGGACACAGAAATCCGAAGGGCAATGCGTCATGTCGCAAAGAAGGATGGCATGCTAATAGAACCATCCAGCGCCGCAGGGTTCGCGGCAATTCCCCGTCTGTACGAGACAGGATCGGTCGACCGGGGCGACAGTCTGGTTGTGATCGCAACAGGGTCAGGCTTGAAGACTCTGGAGCAGCTTTGATCTACTGTTGAACATGGCCTGTCAGAGACTTAGGCTTAAGGGCTACAGCTATCCTTACCTAGATAGATAACTTAGCAACAGGGAACATCTCTGACAATTCAGGTTGACGACGCTGGTGTGGGCGACCTTCTATTCGGAGCGATTGTCGGAGCCCATAGAAAGGAGACCGGCGAGTTCCACTATGATGTCATACCCGTTGGCTATTTTCAGCCCCCCGACTTTCGAAGGAAGCTCTACCTCAAGAAAGCGACTGAGCTGACTCTACGTCTCCTCCAGCAGATGAAGCTCGGAGAGGGAGAAGAGATCGAGATCTGCAGCAGTTTCCTCTTTGACGAGACTCGACCAGAGCTCATGAAACAATACGGCAAGGAGAGAGTGCACGTATCAGTGATATCTGGAAGAGCCCAGGACAACGTGGAGACAGCTTATCTTGATGAGATCAGAAACTTGGGCTACAAACCACTTGTTGATAGAGACGAGAAGAGGGCTCGCAGCTTCTTCCACATGCTTCGCTGGGTCAAGAGCGATCCTGATAGGCTGAGGCTTGCGAAGACTGGATGGCCTCGCTTGAAGAGATACATGAGGCTTGGCTGAACGAGATCGAGATCAAATGCCCGAGCATCGCTGTTCGGTTCTGCTGAGTCCAGCCATGTCGCCCATAACAATTTGGGCTCAACTTCTGCTGTAGTGAACCCGGAAAGGGACATAAGACTGGGCCTCACGAAGAGTTGAGCCGAGATGGGCTTTCTAGACATAATCGTCGCCGAGATGCTGCTTGTGCCGGGCGTAGAAGCAGACGATAGTGGCCAGGACGATTTCGAGCTGCGTGTGGGAGGGAAAGCTTTCGCTCATGTCCACAAACCCGACAGAATCGACATCCGGCTCCCTCCTGACATCAAAGAGAACGTGTTGGCTCGGGGTATGGCGACTCGCTCGCCAGACCCTCACGATAGAGAGGGCTGGGTGGCATTGAAGCTGGGCCCGAACCCTCAGTTCCCGACACTTACGAGGCTTCTACACCAGTCGTACCGGTTTACCTCATCGATGCTGTAGGAGTAGTTGTAGCAAATCCTGCTCTCGGAAACGGCCGTTGAGAAACCATTTTTCAAGTGATCTCTAAGAGGATTATCTGACCCTGCTGGGCTTCCGACTATTCCGAATCCGCTTTCTCATCCTGTTCTTCTTCCTCTGTCGACGATTACTGCTTGAGTGCTGGCCGGCCCGTGGCAATGTAGATCGACAGCCACAACCTAGGCACTAGTATTTCAGAGTTGGAACTAGAGTCCTACTAGAGACTATGCGGTCTGGAGAGTGGCCTTCGAATCCTTGTCACCAGGCTCCCCTTGGGTCCGCTGTTCTTTCCAAGTAGAGCCACACACGTGACAGTTGTGATACCGATACTGGCCAGTCTCACCAGCGGACCGAGTGCATGGACCAGTGTGACCGCAGACGGGACAAGTATGAGTTTCCGCGGCGAACGCCCCTCTAGAGCTGATAGACAGTATCTGCTATTTTAAGAAAAGGGTTGATTTCAGGCACGCCATGAACTCTACCTGTTTGACTCGTAATTGTGTGGATAACCTTCTTAGCTTGACGCGCAGACGGCGTAGCGAACCGGTTTGGAACCAGCGCGTGAAGCTGAGGAAGAAGAGATCGACGTCATATGGGACGAGAATGGTACCGCTCGATACCGGATTCTCAAAGACAACAGAATCGTCGACTTCGACGGACACAATCTAGCCTGGCTCGACGAGCAGGGGAACGTCATCGACTATGATGGACGTCACATGGCCTTCTATGAGAACGGGATAATGCGTGATCCAGAGGGCTCGGTCGTAGGACTAGGAAAAGATCCAATAGGACCCCATCCCGTCCTCCCCAACAAGGGACTTATTCCACAGGCGATCAAAGCGGCAGCCGCTCCAAAAAAATCGAAGCCCCAGAAGGTCTTGAAGAAGCCACAAGCGGCATTGCTCTGGTCCCGGAAGATGCTCGAAGAGCTCTAGCGAGACCCCAAGAGCCGTAACGGGCCGAGACGACTAACTCGCCGAAGCTTTCCCGTGATACATAATCTGGCGCGGCTGGTTGTCGCTAAACTATCTCTCCATAGCCATCTTCGTAACAGTCTACCTCCTCATCGCTCTCCGCAACCTGCGTTGGTTCAAGATCCCGATCTGGACCATCATGCTCACTGGAGCTGTCGCCATGATCCTTTCAGGGGTCATACCACTCCAGACGGCTTACAGCGCCATCAACTTGGACGTGATATTCTTCCTACTCGGAATGTTTTCGATCGTCGCGGCCATGGAACTTTCAGGGCTCCTCGAATACCTTACAGCAAGAATGGTCCGGCTCTCCAAGACGCCACAGCGAGCCTTGGCTATGGTACTGTTCGGGATGGGTCTACTCTCAGCCTTTCTAGTCAACGACACCCTAGCACTCACCGCAACGCCCATAATGCTAGGGCTCTCCAAACAGATGAGGATCAGGCCGAGTGTCCTGTTGATAACTCTCGCACTGGGCGTGACAATCGGCAGCGTGATGACTCCCGTCGGTAATCCCCAGAATCTGCTCATCGCCCTGTCGAGCGGCATTCCAAACCCGATGCTCGACTTTCTCTATTTCCTGGTCCCACCCACGATCATAGGACTCTTAGTCACATTTCTGATCCTCAAGTTCTACTATCGAAAGGACCTTGCAGAATCAGCAGAGAGCTTCGGGTCCATTCCGCTGCCACCAGTCAGAGACGGAAGGCTCGCGAGATTGTCAGCGTGGGCCGGCGGCATAGTCGTTGTTGGCTTCTTCTCTGTGGGGATTGCGCGGCTGTTTGGGGTGCAGGGAAATCTCAACCTTGGGACCGTGTCGCTTCTTGGTGCGACGATCGTCTACCTGTTGAGCGGTAGGCGGAGAGAAATTCTCGCATCGGTAGACTGGGGCATCGTAATTTTCTTCATGTCCCTCTTCATCGTGGTCCAGGGGTTCTGGGATTCGAACGCTCTTCAATCATTGCTGCTGTACCTGCCAGCACTCAACACATCGGAGATAGTCGTCTCTCTCGGTGTCATAATTCTGATCAGTCTGATCTTCAGCCAATTGCTAAGCAACGTGCCATTCGTCGCCGTCTACATTAGAGTGATGCAGAGCGCTGGGTTCACAGGGAGCAATGTCAAAGCCTGGGTTGCATTGGCCGGCGCGAGCACTCTGGCAGGAGGACTCAGTCTGCTGGGAGCGGCAAGCAATGTTATCATTTTGGAAGCGGCAGAGGTCCGAGGCTCGGGTTTCAGTTCGCTGGAATTCTGCAAGATTGGAATACTGGTGACTATCCCGAATATTCTGATTCTCTACCTCTTCCTCAGAATCCTGTGACGCTATATCGGTTTCCGATATGTACATTCAGCTCCTGAAAGATTTCAACATCTAGTCGTCACAGATTGACAGGTTCTTTGGTGTTCAATTCGTTGAATAATATACTCTCCCGAGGAATGGCGCCCCCAAAGCAAAAGGGGATAGAAAAAAAGAATGAACATCCCAAGCAGACGTAGACTGGGAGCTGCAGCGCTCATCGTATCGGGAATCGGCGCCTTCCTCGTGCCGTTTCTACTCCACTCGCCCTCACCACAAGGGACCAGCCCTTCGCCACCAACGCCTGGAGGAAACGGTGGCGGCGGCACGACTCCCACGACACCATCTGGTGGCGACAATAGCGGTAGCGGGGCTTCCTGTAGCGAAGCAAAGTCTCACGGTCCAAGCTCGCACGACAACGCAAACGGTAATGGCAATGGCATCGGCAACGCCCTTGGAGTCATGAAGAACAAGCTGCACACTACAGTCGCCTTGGTCAAGGCCATGGGCGGCTCTAACCCGGCCTTCCACTTACACCACGACACGGACAGCGACAATGACACGACACACGGCCATTCGGGCGTCCACGGTCACGGCGATCACGACTCTTCATGCGCAACCGCCGAAGAAGAGCACGAGCAGGAATAGACTAGGACAACCAATTCTACTCCCCAATCCTTTTTTCTAAGACTCCAGTCCCGTGTCTAGAATACTCGCTGAAACGTGTGACCGGATTGGTGTAAGGTTTAGAAACATCGAGAAGACCGCGGACCTTGGGTCAGAAATGGTCAACCAGGGAGAAAAGGCACCGAACTTCACACTTCCAGATCATGAGAGGAAGCCGCATAGTCTCCAAGAACTCTTGAAACCAAGAGGCGCAACGCTACTGGCATTCTTCCCCGGAGCATTCACCAGCGTCTGCACCAAGGAAATGTGCGCTTTGAGAGACAGCCTCTCAGAGTTCAACAAGCTAAACTCTCAGGTTGTCGGAATAGACGTCAACGATCCTTGGACGAACAAGGCGTTCGTGGAGAAGAACGGTCTAAACTTTCCAGTCCTCAGCGACTACACCCGGGACATTGTCCGCCAGTACAACGTGTTCCATGAGAATTTTGGAAACTTGAAAGGCTACACGGTAGCGAAGAGGAGCGTCTTCATACTCGACCAGAACGGCGTCGTGACCTACAAGTGGGTCACAGAGGACCCGAGCAAAGAGCCCAACTATGAAGAGCTCAAGAAGGCTGTCGCGAAGACCGCCTGACGAATCCGATCTAGTTTTTTATCTCTTCTTTTAGACGGACGGCGTGCGAAGCATTCTCCCCGGTCTCGTCATGACGTAGGTACACGTAGGCTTCTCTGGCATCCTTGACGAGACCTCTGATCCGGGTCGACCACTCATCGATACTGTTGCGATCATATGAGTCTCTTCGCAGCCTGAAATAAGCAACATCCCCAATGACCTTCAAAACCGGCTTCATGTCTTCAGTCTCAGCAATACAGAATCCCGCCTGATACTTGTCTAGAAGAGAGTAGGTATGGTCTGACAGCCAGGATTCGTGGCGAAACTCGAAGACCCTCTCCTTCAATCCTGACGTGTCGTCTAAGAAGGACTCTAGGAGTTTCAGATTCTGCCGCATGAAGGGAGGAAGCTGAAAGAGGATTGGACCGCGCTTGGAGCCTAACAGGTTAAGGGTCTCGCCGAGCCGTTTGGCCGAATCGGCTGATCCCTCTCCCAGCTTGAGGATGTGGGTTATCTGGCGAGGCGATTTAACCGAAAACCGGAAGTCGTCCCGGGTCTTTCCCGACCAAGACTTGACCATCATCGCGCTCGGTGGGGCATAGAAGGAACTGTTGATCTCGACACTGTTGAGTCTCTGGGAGTAGTATCCGAGGAAGTCTTCGCTCTTCAGATCTTTAGGGTAGAAGTTTCCCTTCCATCCCGGATAGCTGAATCCTGATACGCCGACATACAGGCTTCTCACCATGGCAAGTCACAGAACACTTGTGCTTGTTTTGTGGTACCCGCGAAAGCTTTCTAAGGCCTTCCATCTTCACATCGACTATGTCATCCTCGACGACGCTTGGTTCAGTAGGACTTGCGCTCGGCAGCCCGGCCGTCGACTTCCATCTGAAGGCCGTAGACGCCAAGTCGTACAGTCTGAGAGATTTCGGGGATCGCAAGGCGTTGGTCATTGTTTTCAGCTGTAATCATTGCCCGTATGTTCAGGCTTACGAGGATCGGATGGTTCGGCTGCAGCGAGACTATTCCGGGAAAGGTGTTACACTGGTTGCGATAAACAGCAATGACGATCACGACTATCCCGAGGATAGTTTCGAGAACATGGTTAGCCGGGCGAAGGACAAGGGCTTCAACTTTCCATACCTGCGGGACGAGACCCAGGATGTAGCTCGCAAGTACGGTGCGATCTGCACGCCCCATGTCTTCGCCTTTGATGTGCAGCGGACTCTCCAGTATAAGGGACGGATTGATGATAATCGCAACATGGCTGACGTGAAGACTCATGATCTCACGAATGCCCTGGACGAGATTCTGGCGGGACGGAAACCCTCTGTCCAGGAGACCCGTCCTTTCGGCTGCTCCATCAAATGGAAACATTAGATCCCGGCGGACGCTTTCACCAGCCTAGTATTTTGGAGCTTTAGTAGACTAATTGTCTAAGGTCGACGCCTTAGACTATTATCGAAGAACTTCAAGACGAGAACGACAATTGGCAGTCAGAAGACTGCGAATCAAAAACCTAAGACTTCGAGCAAGGCTTCTGAAGCGTCTCGATTCTCTTGATTACCTGCGAGGCGTAGCCGGGACCTCGCTCAAGCCCGTTCTCGCTTCTGGATTCTGCTCCTTAGTTCTATGACCTCGATTGTCTTCGGGCACTTCTTCCAGTCGTGCTCCCAACAGACTATGATGTGGCATTTTGCCGGGTCGTGAGGTTTCTTCCCCTTCGCAAAACCTGAGCTCTTGAACTCGAACTCGATATTCTTCCTGAGCCCGCGATTTGGGTCGGCCCGGTAGTCTATGACGACGGCATCTGGGTATCCCTGACGAATTGTTTCGGCGGAGAACCCGAGTTCGGGACTCATCCTTGCGAAAAGAAAGACCACTCCTTGTTCATTGGTCGGCGCGTAGGTCAGCCCGGGATAGTATATTTTCTGCCCGACATGGTCTCCAGGCTCGGCGGGTAGAAAGATAGAACTCAATTGCGGCATGTCGGCCTGATGTCCCTCGTAGAAGTCCTCAAACATGTGAGGGCGTATCCTTTTCCAGTCAGATATTCGAGCGTCCTTCGCGTATTCTTTTGCGAGTTGGAGAAGTCGAGACTCAGTGATATCCAAAATCTTTCCGCGCTCTCTCTTGCCGATACACTCGCTCAGTTCACGTACAAGTTCGGGCTTGAGGAGTCGTTTTTCGCCTTCTCCGCCCTTTCGCCGAAGCTGAATTCCGTCGTCGCTAAGGTCTTCGATTTGCATGCCCGGACGATTGGGCTCCATTGGGACCCATTTCTTATTCTCCCTGCGGCGCGAAGGACTTCCTACCACGTCGTGCAACTTGAAGCCATGAAAGGCTATCAGTTTCAAAGCGAGAGCGTCGCGTTGGCTTTTCTCGCCTGCGACTCGCAGTATTCTCTTGACTTCGTCGATGCTTAGGATACGCAAGCCGTTCGGGTCCTTTCTTCCAAGCCTTACTTTAACAATCTCTCGTTTAGGTTCGTCTCTCCGTCGGGACGTCGAAGCGCCTTGGGAATATTAGTCGGAGAACAAAGAGAAAGAAGCGAAGGAAAAAGATGAAGCGAATTGAACCAGCCAAGCAAGTAAGTAGCAAACCGTTCGTTGCAGTGGGCTTCATCATTGGCGCATTTTCTGTTATGCTCTATGCGTTGCTGAATGGGCAATCCTGGACCGAAGAAAAAATCGGTGTGATATCTCAAATGGTCGTACAGTTTGACGCTTTCCTTACTGCTGGCGCAGCCGTTGGAATCTCAGTGTTTTGGACCAGTTTCGCCAACACGATTCGGAAGGGCTCAAGAATGTTCCAGGAGTTAGTAAAGGCGTTCAATGAAATGACTTCCGGTTCTCAAACTCTGGACCAAGACGACGCGCAAAGGATAGCGGCAACTGAGCGCGCCAACCTTCCTGTCGCGTTATTGGGCATAGTTTTCTTCGTAATTTCTGCAGTCCTCGCCGTGATTGGCGAAATGTTCGACAACATTTTCACACTTGGGGTCTCGCTCGATTCGCTTGTTGCTGGAACGTGTCTGATGTTCGTTAGTTGGTACGCGTTCAATTTCTACGGCGCAGAACTTAGACGGCTTCTAATGGACGAAACGGAATTGCTATCGGACATTAGACGGGAAACCGCCAAAAGAAAGAAAGCGCGAACGAATTCTGAAAGTTAGCGCGCCGACTTATGGGTTTGTAGTATGGGACGATTCGATTCTTTCACAAACTTCGTTCTGGAATTCGTCGTGAAAAATGTGGAGAGCGGGTTATTCGGCCGAAGGACCATTGGGATGATATGTACGGGTGGCTTCGCCAACGTTGGAAGAAAGGCTGAATTCAGCCGAATAATTCAACCAGTCTCCGCCGGTTCCACAAGGTTCACGGACTCAACGACTGGTCTTCGAGCCACTGGAGGGTGATGATGTCGTCTGATAATGGAGACGAGGTAGGTCCGTTTTCGAGGTTGCCCAGACTTCCCGACCCGCTTGAGCTTTAATATGGAAGGCAAACGCTAGGACTGAGAGAAGATGGGAAAGCGCAAGGTCCTGAGCGAGGCCAACTTGAGCGAGATGCTCACGCCGGGTCCCGGCCAGATGTACGGAATAGTCAAGAACCTCCTCGGCTACGATAGAGTCCTAGTCGAGTGTTCTGACGGCGTTACGAGGGTCTGCAGGATTCGGGGAAAGATGAAGCGCCGGGTCTGGATCAAGATGGGCGACACGGTGCTTGTTGCCCCATGGGACTTTCAGCAGGAGAGGGGCGACATCATGTTCCGCTACACTGCCGGCCAGGTCGAGTCGCTGAGACGCTCGGGCCAACTCAAGATGTAGAACGCTCCGAATAGCTTATCCCCCTATCATTCTCCAACCCTTAGTCAATGCAGGGTCTTCCATACCCTCTCAGCTCTTGGGCCATCGTAGACGAATCCTTCTCGATCCTGTCCGGACATGAGAACTGGAAGATGTACAACGGGCTAGAATTCGACGAGGAGTTCATGAAGAACATTGCCGAGCAGAAGGCGCGGCACGCTGAACTCTTCCTATCAGCGTCACGCCGCCCGAGACGCCTCTTCGTCAAATGCGTCAGCGACGTCTCCGAGTCCAAGAAGACCCCTCTCAGCCTCGAACTGGACAAAGCACGCGCTGAGAAGATTGTCTCACGGACGAAACGCTTCCACGGTCGCTGGGTCAACTGGAAGAATTGGCGCCAGTTCAGTGCTGTAGCCGACGCGGACAGCAGGAGGCAGGTCTACGACGAGCTGGTCAAGAAGACCCCCGTGATAAGGCCCCTCATACGGGCGATGTTCGAAAAGTCTTGGAGTGTCCACAGAAAATACGGCACTACGCCGTTGCGGAGCTACCTTGAGAGCGAGAGGATAACGCTGGCGGACCTAAAGGAGCTGGTCCAGAAGCTTGGGGCGGCGGTAAGGAAGCCGTTCAGAGAAGCTCTACAGGATTTCGCGATGCAGATCAAGAGGGCTCCCGCCGAATACTACGACGATTTCTACTACTTCCGGGGACGAATCTTCCGTCCTCTAGACAAGATCTTCTCGAAGTTTGATCCTGCAGAGATGCCCGTGAGGCAATTGAAGCGGCTTGGCTTTGACACGAGGAGGATCCATGTTGACGTCGAGGACCGGCCCAAGAAGACGCCATCTGCGGTAGCTTTCTTCGTACAGATTCCGAACGATGCGCGGGTCCTGGTCAAGCCGATCAGCCCTTACACCGATATGGAAGCGGCCTACCACGAGTTCGGCCATGCAATGCACTGCATCTCCGTCGACCCCAACCTATCGCTCTGGGACAGAGAGTCCCTCTCACACGGCGTCGCGGAGATATTCTCAACATTCCTCGAGAGTCTGGTTGAGGACCCGAGATACTTGCGCAAAAAGTTTGGACTGTCGGACGATCAGATACGAGAGGTGACGGAGCGACGCAGGTTCATGGAACTCTTCTTCGTCGCCTTCTACGCGGCGAACAGTCTCATGAAGATCAGCTTCCAGGAAAAGAAGCTCACGATGGACCAGGCCTCAGAACTCTATGCGAAACTGTACAAGGAGTACGTCGGCTTCGAGATACCGGGCGAGTACTGGCAACTCCACCACGTAATGCCCGACTATGATCTCTACTCGCCTAGCTACCTCATAGCGGCCGTGAGAAAGTCGGAATTGATCAAGAGGCTGCAGAGCAGACTGGGCGAAGAGTGGTGGGACTCACCAAAGACGGGCGAATATCTGAGGGAGATAATGCGCCCTGGCGCCAACATCGACCTCGACGAGTTCTCAAGGCTCGACACTGGTCCGTTCCTCAAACCCATCCTCCACCCTTAGACAATAGCTCGTGCGGGCATGGGCTAGCTCTATCTCCAAAGATAGCTGTTTGTAGCGGAAGACTTTCAACTATTGCACAAAACCGGGCGCTTTACATACCCGGGTCTCCAAGACCGGAACGGCGCGGCCTTGGACACACGACAGATTGAGGAAGAGTGGAGACTCGGACGATGGAAGGGAATCACCCGGCCATATACTCCCGAAGCCGTGGAGAAGCTCCGAGGATCAGTAAGGATCGAACACACACTAGCCTCGATGGGGGCAAACAGGTTCTGGCAACTACTGAACAGTAGACCCTACATTCCAGCGCTGGGAGCCTTAACAGGTAACCAGGCAGTCCAGATGGTCCAGGCGGGACTGGAGGCTATCTACGTAAGCGGATGGCAGGTCGCCGCAGACGCGAACCTGTCTGGAAACACCTACCCCGACCTTGGGCTGTACCCTTCAAACAGCGGTGCACAGATCGTGAGGAGGATCAATAGGGCGCTTCAGAGAGCGGACCAGATCAATCACGCCGAAGGAGAGAACGGCGCGTACTGGTATGTCCCGATAATAGCGGACGGGGAAGCCGGATTTGGCGGACACCTTAACGTGTTCGAGTTGATGAAAGAGATGATCGAAGCGGGTGCGGCGGGAGTCCACTTCGAAGATCAGCTGACCTCGGAGAAGAAGTGCGGGCACTTGGGAGGCAAGGTGCTTGTCCCTACAAGCTATTTCATCAGAACGCTAGTAGCCGCTAGGCTGGCCGCTGATATCCAGGGCGTCCCGTCTATATTGGTTGCCCGAACAGATGCGGAAGCGGCCAAGCTCATCTCAAGCGACGCGGATCCGAGAGACCAATCATTCATAACTGGAGAGAGAACTAGTGAAGGCCACTTCCTGTTCAAGGGCGGCATGGAAGCCGCGATAGCCAGGGGACAAGCCTATGCCCCGTACGCTGATCTAGTCTGGTGCGAGACTCCCACCCCAGATCTAGACGAGGCGAGAAGATTCGCAGAGGGAATACACTCCGCCTTTCCGGGAAAGGCGTTAGCGTACAATTGCTCGCCCTCCTTCAACTGGGAAAAACATCTCACCCCCGACGAGATCGCAGCCTTCCAGCAGAAGCTTGCCTCCTTCGGATACAAGTTCCAGTTCATCACGCTTGCAGGATTCCACACTCTCAACCAGTCGATGTTCGAGCTCGCCAGCACATACGCGCAGCAGGGAATGCCCGCCTACGTGCGTCTCCAGAAGCGAGAATTCCAGGCTGAGAAAGCAGGGTACGGGGCGGTCAAACACCAGAGCTTCGTGGGAACAGGATACTTCGACCAGGTCGCCCAAGTGATCTCCGAGGGAGAATCTGCGACAGTCGCGATGAAGGATTCGACCGAGGCGGCTCAGTTTCGACGGAAGGTCGAGGTCTCGGTCCCGGCGGATCAGAAGAGACAAGCTCTAAAAGAATAGAACCGAGGACGGGACCCTCTTGGCGAAGCTGAACTCGCAGCATGTTCCGTCCGAGTTTCACGAGCTAGACATTCTCGGCCCGCTCGACCTGGGCTTTGAGACAGTACTCACCAAGGACGCGATGAATTTCGTCGGCACACTCGTCACCATCTTCGAACAGAGACGCCGCGAACTCCTTGAGAGAAGGCTCAGAATCAGTGAGAAGATCGGAAGAAGCGTCCTCCCGAGTTTCCTTTCTGAAACAGAAAATGTGCGGAGAGATTCGTGGAAGATCGGACCCCCACCATCTGATCTGACCCTTCGCCGAGTAGAGATTACCGGTCCAGTGGACCGGAAAATGATGATTAACGCCCTCAACTCTGGAGCCGATGTCTACATGGCTGACTTTGAGGATTCACACTCTCCAACATGGCGCGGCACGATCCAGGGCCAGATCAATCTGAGAGACGCTGTGAACCGGAGCATAGAGCACACAAGCCTTGAGGGCAAGACCTACCGGCTCAACAAGAATGTCGCGACCCTCTGCGTCCGGCCGCGCGGACTCCATCTACCCGAGAAACATGTCTTGATGGAGGGCGAGGCTATCCCTGCAGCCTTCTTCGACTTTGGACTCTACCTCTTTCATAACCACAAGAGTCTTCGTGAGCAGGGCACAGGACCCTACTATTATCTCCCGAAGCTGGAGAACCATCTGGAGGCTCGACTCTGGAACGATGTTTTCGACATGTCAGAGCAGATCCTCGGGCTTCCAGCGAACAGCATAAAGTGCACCGTACTGATCGAGAACATCCTCGCCGCATTCGAGATGGACGAGATTCTCCACGAGCTTCAGGGCCACATAACAGCGCTCAACTTTGGAAGGTGGGACTATATCTTCAGCTTCATCAAGAAGCTTGGGTGGAACCCTGACTTTCTCCTTCCAGATAGGGCGCTTCTAGCCATGACGACACACTTCCTCACATCATGCGCTCTGCTGCTAGTCCAGACCTGCCACAAACGGGGAGCCTACGCTATCGGGGGAATGGCGGCAAACGTGCCGACCAGAAACGATCCGAGAGCGCAGAAGCTGGCGATGGACAAGGTCATCGCAGACAAGACCCGCGAAGTCGAACAAGGCTTCGACGGCGCGTGGGTAGCCCATCCCGACCTGGTTCCGGTCGTCATGAAAGTCTTCAACGACCACATGACGGGACCCAACCAGCTCGATGTCAAGCACGAAGGCATGAGAATAACCTCGAGAGACCTTCTGCACGTTCCTAAGGGCCCGATCACTGAAGCGGGGATCAGGGCGAACATAAGTGTCAGCCTACGATACCTCAGCTCTTGGCTCAACGGCAACGGCTGCGTCGCCATCAAGAACCTGATGGAAGATGCTGCAACGGTAGAGATTTGCCGCGCGCAGCTCTGGCAGTGGATACGCAATGATGCTCTCCTAGAGGATGGTAGAAGACTCAGTCCGGAAATATTCCGCACGATTCTCAACAGCGAAATCGAGCAGGCTAGGCTAGAGAACGCACGAAGACCAGACAATAGTCTGGATACCGCTGGAATAATTCTCGATCAGCTTGCGACAGACAGACAGTTTCCCGACTTCATGACTCTGCTAGCCTACGACCGTCTTGAATGATAGAAGAAGCAGTCCCAGAGAGTAAATTGGCTAACAGAAGAATATACTCTATTTCGTGGTAGACCTGGACTACTTGCCGTGCTTGTCTTTTGTATGCTGGTCCAGAGCGGTCTGGGAACCGAAGACTGCGCCACACTTGGCGCACTTGAACTGGCCTCCGGTCTTTGCTCCCGCCTTCCCCATCATCACTCCACCGACTGCGATCAAGGCTCCGAGGACGGCTAAGCCGATGCCTCCGAGCGGGATGATGCTGTGAGTGCGGCCTCCGATGAGGCTGGTGTAGGAGGAGACGACGTAGGAGGCAACTCCCAAGGCGAGCAAAACCGCGCCGAGAATGAGGAATGTTCTGTTCACGCCAGTTCAGTCTGGACCTACGTGAGGCAGACTCTTAAGCTCTACCAAGAAACCGGACCCTCAATGGTGTAATCAAGCTGAGCTGTTCTTCATGTTGCAAAACGTGTCTCGCAGGCTTTGCTGAATTCCGTCTTCCAAGGTTTAACTAGCCAGTTGTATGAAGGAAAACGGGCCGCTTAGCCATCTCGATAATCGAGAAGGGCTGGCGGCAGATGCGTCGAGAGGCCAAAAATTGCCCGAACAGGAAGGATCTATACAGAAGCAGGTTCCCGCGAAGAAACGAATCTCGAAGCTCGAACTAGCTAAATACGACACGACGCCCCTTTACTATTATACTGAGAAGGATAGTCTGAACCGGGTGACTGTTCTGAAGGAGATCGGGAAAGAGATCTATCTCGTCGCGGGACGATACTCCAAGTTCGAAGACGACTCTAGGCTTTACACGCCTCTAACTGAAGAGGAGAAGGGCGAAGTCGAGAAGCAGCTCCGAATGGGCCGGAAGGACGCCCTGATCAGCTTCCTCTAGGAGACGATAGAGATTTCTACACGCACCACGCCGAGGCCGAAGCCATGACTCCCCTGGAAGAGCTTACCAAACTCCTCGTCGAGAAGGGTCGAAAGATCCTAGTCGCGGAAAACCCTGTGGACCTGCAGAATCTTCAGGGCGGAAACTCCGTGTATATACTTCAGCTTCCAGAAGGGTCCACGGCAGCCGGGGGCCGCGCTGGAGGATTCGGAGAACGACGGTTGGAGAAGCTCTATGCGTTCCATTATGAGAATGGGGCATGCTTCAAGCTGTTTGAGGTTGACGCTCCGGACAAGCTGGAGAGGTTCGACCTGCCCTACCATGCAGCCGGGACTCCGATAATTCTTCCCGACGGAACTGAACACGTCATGTCGGGCGTCATAGACCCGGAATTCGTGGAGTCCTACAAGAGGGTCGTGTGAAGAAAAGATTTCTGGCCGCCGCGTCAGCCTACTACTTGGGCCGAGGCGTGGGGCGTAAGATATCCGTTCATCGCCAGAATCTCATTATCACTGAAGGAGATCGTCAGCAACAAGTTGACCCTTGCGCCCGGGCTACTCTGGAAGCCTCCGCCTGTGATAGAGACCTTGAACGAGCTACTGGGTATCGTATACGTCACGTTTCCGGTCGAGGAGAATGTGACGATTGCTGTTGAGACCGGGAACCTCAGCTGATCATATGTTCCAGTAGCTAGGTTTGTGCTGGCCAGCGTCCTAGGAGTGTTCAGGACAGAAATCAGGTCTACAGTCGTCGGAGATCTCACCAGTGCATGCCAGCCGGTGCTGTTCGTGCTTCCAAATCCGGCCTGATGAACGTCGATTTCGGTGAACGTGATGTAGATGTGCAGAATACTCGGGTCGTAGTGCGGATTGTTGCCGTTCTGGAGCTGCGGGGGATCACTAATTCTCAGAGTAACCGTTCCTTGGGCATAGTCGTGCCAGAAGAAGTAGCCCGCTATTCCACCGACGATCAGGATTGCCAGGACAGTCGCGATTTTAGCCTTGGCCAACCCTCTTCAACCGGAGTAACAGGTTCCTCATCGAGACTAGCGCCCGGAATCCTGCTTATCCCTAGCATTACCTGTAGGAGGAGCGAATGGTTACAGTCCGGCTGAGATCATTCGACTGTTAGCTCGGATTTCGAAACCGGCTCGCGGGAGAGAATGACAACGATTGTAGACTTGCTCGACTCACGAGTCAGCCGCCGCTCCAGTGCCGCCTTCTCGGATGCGGAGAGGTCCGATGCCGCGTAGACCTCTACCTCCAGACCATCGGCTTTCGCGTCGGCTCTCAATTTTCCTTGGATGTATGCCAGCCCGGCCCTGAACATCCGCTCGGGAACATTGTCCAGTTCGATGGTCGACAGCGTATTTGGAGTAGCACGCTCCTTCAAGATCCTATAGAGTTCTGAAACGTCTGGAATGTTGAGAGTCTGGGCCTGATGATTGGACTCGCGGAGCTCGAATCTCAGTCCTCCCAGTTTGCCCTTGGTCCAGAGTCTCGAATGGTCGCTGGGAGTTAGGCCCGTTCCGAAATCAGCATAATCCAAGTGAATGTTTGCGTTGGTCATATACTCCGCCAGTATTGTTCGGCCCTCGAACGGATACTTTGCAGTCCCGGACGCGGTAGATGGATTTCCGCGATCATCGACGGGAACTATTTCATCTGTGGTCTGATGGACAAGATCCGCCTTCTCCCTGGGAATGCCATTTCCCATCAAGTATCGATTAGCGAGATGGATCGGATCTTCGAAGACGGCGGGATCTGGAAACAATCGCGGAAACCGGAGCACTATCTGGTAGAAGTCTGATCTGACCGTCATACTACTCTCTGCTCAGACATGTTCTTTAACCTGGAACAGGGTCAACCGTGCATATTGTCTCGCGAAGTAAAAGAATACTTCGAGCAAGTATCGTCCCAGTGGGACACGATTAGACGGGGCTTCTATGGCGAAGAAGTCCGAGAGGCAGTCCTCATGGCGGCCCGAATACTGTCAGATCAAACGGTACTAGACGTTGGGGCTGGAACAGGCTTCCTGACTGAGGCGGCATCTAGGAAGGCGCGCAAGGTCATAGCTCTCGATTTTTCGGAATCCATGATCGCTGAAGCTAGGACCAAGCTGGCTGGGAGGAACGTTGAGTTTAGGATTGGGAGCGCAGAACAGATCCCTCTGCCCGACGCGTCGGTAGACGCGGTCATCGGCAACATGGTCCTACATCATTGTCCGAGCCCTGAGACTGCAGTGAAGGAAATGACAAGGGTCTTGGCGCCCAAAGGAAGATTAGTGCTATCGGATCTTCAGGAGCATAACCACGACTCGTTGCGAAAGGAGCACGCGGATCTCTGGATGGGCTTCAAGATGAGCTATGTAGGTGGGATAATGCACGAGGCCGGACTAGAAGACGTCAGCGTCGAGTCGTTGAGTTCTTGCTGCTCAGGGACGAAAGAAGAAGGTCAGATCAACATTCCGATGTTCCTCGCAGCCGGCCACAAACATTGGTAGTTCTATGCGGCTCGTTACCGAGAATTAGTCTTCGTTGCAGACCACTCAGCATGAGTATGCGGTTCAAGGAGTCTACACTGTCTCCCGCTTCGATCATTTCTCAGTCTTTGCTCTCAACGTTTTCGCGAGCTGGGTCAATCCGTGTCTCTTGGCTTTTTGCCAGCGGTGACTGATTCCCCACATGATGTCATAGAAAGGCTCAGAGTCCACATACCATTGCACGCGTCCCTTGAAACCTGATCCTTGGTCACCGTAGAGTCTCAAAACCTCTTCTCCGAGCTCGGATTTGTGCATGAATATGTGCGCGAATTCGAGGGCCGGGTCGCTGACTTGCGCGTAGCCCCAATCGAGGATTCCTGTTAGCTTGGCAGAGGCAGGGTCAATGAGGATGTTCTCTGTGCCAAGGTCTCCATGTATCAGTGTCGGGCTAAAACTCGCGTCGGCAAAATCCGCCAAGAGTGCACGCCAGAATTCTTCAGATCGTGCACGGAGTCCAGAGCCCAGCAGGGGGTAGATGATTCTTCGGATCTTGTTATGGTGTTGCCTGATCGACTTGAGCCATTCTTCAGGCGAATACCTGGAGATGCTCTTGAGACTGTTTCCTCGGACTCTGATACTGTGCAGTTCTTTCAAGAAGCCAGAGATCTGCGTGGCGAGGGGTCTGGTCCATTGCTTTCTGAACCGCTGGCTCTCCACTGTGACTCCGTTGATCTTGCGGTAGCCGCCAAACCAGTGTGGATACTTACGGTCGCCCTTCCAGACGAACTCGTAATCGGGGACAGGCGTGGACAGGCTGTTAGCCAGTGTGGGGAGAAACGCGATTTCGTTTCTTAACCGGTTCTCAGTCTCCCTGAACTTTGGAAAGCGGAAAACAAGGTCTCCGTTGACTTCCAGCACAAAGTTCTCCCATCCGGTACGTATCTGCCGAGATCGTTTGATGCGGAGCTCGGGGAAACATCTCTCGATCAGCTTTCTTGCAGCGGATGAATCCACGAGATGAAGTCGTTACTGGTGTGTAGAATAGTTTTCAGCGGAAGACTTCTTTCCGGCTGACCGTCTGGACGAGGTGTCCTTTCGGCTTCAGCCTATTCTCCCTGTCGACCAGTACAACATGAGGCTTCCAGCTTTGAGCCTCTTTCTCGCTCATCGAGACAAAGGCTGTGATGATGATCTCGTCGCCTGGCTGGACCCTGCGGGCGGCCGCGCCGTTGATCGCTACGGTCCCGCTTCCTCTCGGAGCTGAGAGAGCGTATGTCGAGAATCGTTCTCCGTTGGTTATGTTCCAGATGTCGACCTGCTCGAAGGGTACGATTCCGGCTGCCTCCATGAGAGACGAGTCTATCTCGATGCTTCCCTCATAGTTGAGGTCGGCACCGGTGACTCTAGCTCTATGGATCTTCCCCTTGAGCATACGAAGCTGCATCTACTGTTCTCCTCGTGTCTACAGTGGTACTGATTCGACTCCCTAGACTTGAATGATGACTACTGCCTCTCTAGAGAGCTTAGGAGCCTCTTTGGCAGTCTGGACCTATTCGGAGTTATTCGCTTATGATTCTTGAGGCGGCTTGGCTCGGTGGAATGATCTGTAAAGGACAATATCGTATAGTAGTTTCAACGTGCCGGCGAAGAGGAAGGGCGATCCTACCCACAGGTTGGCAATCGCATATCCGGAGAGCGAGGGACTGACCGACTGAGCAGTGGTCCGGGAAACATTGGTAACACCCGCCGCTGGGGTCCGGTCGGACTCTGGGATCACGCTCATCAGGTAGGACTGTCGCGTCGGTACATCCATTTGTGACAGCGATTGTCTGCCGAGCAAGAGAGGGACAGCTACTGCTGCTGTGGGGGCGAACGCTATGGCTGTTAGGAGTATGTTGGAGGGTATGTGGCTGAAGACCATCGTGTTGACCAGTCCGAAGCGTTGGGCGATCCGGGCGGCGAGGAGGAACGAGGCCGCTGTCACGATCTGAGCCGCTGAGAAGAGCAGTCCCAGCGATGTTAGATCTAGTCTGTAACGTTGAAAAAAGTATAGCGACAAGATGCTCTGGCCCACGAAGCCGCCGGCAAACGCGTCAACTGAGAAGAGTGCTGACATTTTGTAGACGATGGGTCTGGAGTCTTTCGACAGGATCTGGCGAGTCGATTTTTTTAATGGATCTTGTTCAACGTTCTTCGATAGGCGCGAGTAGAGAAACATTCCTACGAGTCCGGATATGAGGTAGGCTAGGAACAAGGGACGATAGCCGGAGATACCCGTGCCCAGATAAGTTGGGAGGCCGGCTAGCAGCGAGCCGCCAGATGAGGCTGAGTAGCCAACAAGGTTGTAGAGGCTGAACATTAGGGTCCGACGTTTCAGGTCTGATGTTCTCGGGAGTATTGCCTGGTCGAGTGAGAGATACGGGCCTGTTTCACCTGATCCTACCGACATGTTTCCTGCAATACCCGCTACTACTGGGGCCCACCAAGAGGTGGAGATGAAGAGCAGTCCCCCGGCTACCGCGTCTGTCATTGCGAAGAATACTAGGGTTCGCCTGCGCCCTAGGCGATCCGTGACAATACTGGCGATGAAGGTATAGAACGCGCTTGTGCCGACTGTGAGCGTCAGGACGATTCCGATCTGGACAGTGTCGAACCCCATCTGACTAAGATATACGGGGAAAAGGACGGCTAGGAAGCCGTAGGGAACGGTGCGGATCGCTTTCTCTAAGAGAATGATTCGCCCGTCCCACGCAACCCAATCAAACAAGCGATACAAGCATCTCGTTATGAGACTGGAACTAGGAGCAACACATCCGTTGAGGCCTAGATGGATTGAGCTCGGCCCTTTTGGTGAGGAGTCCATTCAATTTCCATGTGAATCTCGAGCTTGTGGTTCTCCTTGGCGTAGAGGAATTTCAGCGCAACCGGCTCCGTGGGAGATATGCGGGCTTGCTTCCCTATTGACCCTGGGAAGAGGTTCTCAGTGTCCACCGATTTTCCTCCTAGTGCCTCGCCGAGCTTTACGAAGAAGCTTGATAGTTCTTGCTTTCCTAGCTCGCTTTTGTGTCGAAAGATTGACTGGTGGGTCTCGCGGTAGTTCTCAAGAATCTCGGTCATCTTCGTCCAGTATAACATGGTACTCGCGAGTTCGACTCGTCCCTTCTCGGTCAGGGCGTAGTGTTTACGGTCGGGGGCCTCTTCTCGGAATTCGACCCGGCTTGTGACGAGCCGGTTCTTCTCTAGCCTGTCTAAAGCAGGGTAGATGGTGCCGGTCTTCGGCTTCCAGTAGCCAGAGAAGCGCTTTTCCAGTTCCCTGATGATCTCATAGCCATACATCGGTTTCTCGGAGAGCAGAAGGAGAAGCCAGAGCGAGACTGCACCGACCTTCATTCCGTGGGGCATCAGTCTAGGCAAAGCCTATCGATCGGGGGAAGCGTGAGTTAGGCTTATATGCATAGATGTTCTACTTACGTAGATAATCTACTATTGGTGATATGGAATGAAATGGGTTACCCGTGAAAAAGCAAAGGTTGATCGTATAGCCTGTCCATGGCTTATCAGCAAGTTCGTGGACAAGAAGCCTGAATTCCTCTTCGTTCCACCAGAGACAATCCCCCAAGTCGTCAAGGAAACCGGCGCGGTAGCATATGATGCCAAGGGCGTAGAACTCACCCACTATAAGGAGAACGGCCACGAACGGGTCAGCTTCGACGCCATCATCAAAAAGTACAAACTTATAGACCCAGCATTGCTAGAACTAGCCAAGATCGTGAGAGGGGCAGACGCAAAGATTCCCGATGCGCCACCGGAGTCAGCGGGGCTTGAAGCCATAGCTCATGGTTTCAGAAATCTCGCAAAGGATGACTTTGACAACATGAGGCTACAGTTTCCGACATACGATGCTCTCTACAAGTACTGCCAGCTCAAGATTGAAGGAACACAGAAGCTGGAGTACAATGTCGCCCAACCGGCAAGGTAGGTTAACGGGTTTAGCCTCAAACACCTCGGCTACATAGAACTCCCCGCGCACCAGAACAAAGGCGGCTTCGACCATGCCTCTGTCCATGTCAAATCAGGGACGCTCTACGTGGCTCATACATCGAATGATGCGGTAGACGTAATCGACTCCCGCCACGACACCTATCTACACTCGATTCCGGGCCTTCCCGGCGTAGCCGGAGTACTCGTCTCCAACGAGAAGGACTTGGTGTTCACTTCGAATCGTGGCGAGAAGACCGTTGGGGTATTTCCGTATGGTCGCGATGGTAAACTGGAGAAGGTGACGGTGGGAGGTTTTCCCAACGGTTTGGCCTTCGATCCTTCAAGGGATATTCTTCTAGCAGCAAACGTATCCAGACAGGACGACCCAGCTCCCATCACCGTATCGATGGTTGATGCAAGCAAGAAGATCCTATCTGCCGACATTATTGTGCCGGGAAGAACGCGGTGGACGGTGTTCGACAACAAGACGGGCCGTTTCTACGTCAACATTTCCAAACCGCCACAGATTGTCGCGATCGAAAGCAAAGATCCCGACGGAATAGCAGCTACCTACGAGATTCCAGCGACGGGCCCCCATGGGCTTGACATTGACTTCGAGAATCGGAGGCTCTTCTGCGCCTGCGACCAAGGCGGCCTCTTCACAGTCGATCTGAAGTCGGGAAGGGTCTCGAGGGTTTCAGACTTGAGTGGTCCGCCTGATGTGATATTCTACAATTCCCGGCTGCACCACCTCTACGTGGCTATTGGAGATCCTGGGATGATCGATGTTTTCGACACTGATACAATGAAGCTCAGTCAGA
>Ga0209469_1000150_pt1 | contig 42448 bp, 43 predicted proteins | sample GraSoiAngelo_123_FD_185880 | JGI IMG/M metagenome (GOLD analysis project Ga0209469, IMG submission 185880) | Grasslands soil microbial communities from the Angelo Coastal Reserve, California, USA - 14_0927_02_40cm (SPAdes) (version 2) | ecosystem: Environmental > Terrestrial > Soil > Grasslands ... | reverse complement strand
TCGCCGGCAAATGCGGCGGCGTCGCTTCCTAACAATTTCGTGCACGACTTTGGGTGGCGTGCTGGTGTACTCGCTGGACCGGAAAGTTTCCCTCCTCAGTGCCAACGAAAAGAATAAAGACAAAAGCTTACGCATTCCGTTGCGGTTTTTCGATGAGGGAGAGGCCCTGCTCGCCGCTGCCGCAGCGTCGCGCATTTTTCCGAGCGATGTGAGCGGTCCGGGAGCAAAGGAAGCCGGCGTAGTCATCTACATCGACCGGCAGCTTGCCGGGCCGTACGGAAGCGACCGTTACCGGTACACGCAAGGTCCTTTTGAAGATGCGCCGGCGGAATTCGGATATCAGGGCAAAGCGACGCCTCGCGAAATTTATCGCGAAGGATTGAAGGGACTGACGGGGTTCGATCAACTGAATGCCGAGGAGCAGGACGCCACGCTGGAAAGGATAGAGGCGTCCGTTTTCTTCTCTCTGCTGCGCCAGCACACCATCGAAGGAATGTTTTGCGATCCGATGCATGGAGGAAACGCGGACATGGTGGGCTGGCAACTGATCGGCTATCCCGGCCCGCGCCTGAATAACTACGACGAGATCGAAAAATATTACGGGCAAGCGTTTCGCCCAAAACCCGCGGGGCTGCGCGAGGTAAGCGGCCACTCCGTAGGCGCCAGCGAGGACGAGAAATGAAAACGCTGCGGAAAGCCGACGTGGTGATCGTGGGAGGCGGGTGGACGGGCCTGCTGATGGCCAAGGAACTGGGCGCGCGGACGGCGCTTTCGGTCGTGGTGCTGGAACGGGGAGTGCCGCGCAGCACGGATAAATACGCAGATGACATGGACGAACTGGACTACGCAATTCGGCTGCGAATGATGCAGGACGCCGCGCAGGAAACGGTTACGCTTCGGCATGATGCGCGCGGGCGAGCTGTCCCGTTGCGGCGATATGCATCTTTTCTTCCGGGTTCAGGCGTAGGAGGAGCAGGAGAGCACTGGAACGGACAGTGTCCGAGGAATCTGCCTGACTTCTTCGAGCTGTACTCGCGCACGAAAGAAAAGTACGGCGTCAACCGATTGCCGGAGGATCACGCGGTCCAGGACTGGGGCATCACGTACGATGAATTAGAGCCGTACTACACACGCACGGAACGGTTGCTGGGGCTTTCCGGGAAGGCCGGCAACCTGCGAGGGCAGAAGGTGGAAGGAGGGAATCCTTTCGAGGGTTGGCGGAGCGAGGAGTATCCAACGCCTCCCACGAAGCTGCCGTATTTTTCGGCGCTGTTCCGGGATGGCGCAAAGTCGCTGGGTTATCACCCCTACCCCGTGCCGGCCGCGACGCTGAGCCAGGCATACACGAATCCCGACGGAATCTCCCGGCCGCCTTGCGTGTATTGCGGTTACTGCGAACGGTTCGGATGCATGATTGGAGCCAAGGCCCAGCCGACGAGTGTTCTGCTGCCGGTGATCGAGAAAAAGAAAAACGTGACGATTCGCAAAGGCGCGTGGGTGAGGCGCCTTGTGCACGACGCGGCAGGAAGCGAATCAAGAGTACGCGGGGTTACCTACGTCGATGCGACGGGGAATGAGGTTTTTCAGCCGGCAGAGATCGTGTTTCTGGCTTCCTGGACACTGAATAACACGCGGCTACTGCTATTGTCGGGTATCGGAGAGCCGTACAATCCCGGCGCAGGGAAAGGCACGCTGGGAAGGAATCTGACACACCAGGTCAGTTTTGCGGCGGCCACGGCATTTTTCGCGAAGCCGCTGAACCGCTTCATGGGATCCGGCGCATCCGGAATGCTGTTGAGCGACTTTGACGGCGACAATTTCGATCATAGCCAATTGAGCTTTTTGCGCGGAGGGCTGCTGGAAGCGCGCAACACCGGAGCGCATCCCATCGGCGAATTTGGAGAAGTACCACACCGCGTGGGGAGCCGATGGGGTTCGACATGGAAGAAGGCAGGGATCGAATATTTCGACAGGGTGGGCCGCATCGTGGTTTCCGGTGAACATTTGGCCTACAAAGGGAATTACATGGATCTCGATCCTACGTACAAGGATCGCTGTGGGGACGCGCTGCTGCGGCTAACGCTGAATTGGCGAGAAAACGAAAGAAGGATGGCCGAGCTTCTGACGGAGAAAACAGTGGAAATCGCGCGTGCCATGGGAGCAACGGAAGTGAATACGTTCCCGGGATTGCGGAATTACGATTCCCGGCGGTATCAGTCGACGCACGTGCAGGGCGGCACGATCCTGGGTACATCGCCAGAGAGTTCCGTGGTGAATACGCATGGGCAGCACTGGCAGGCGGCAAACCTTTTTGTCCTGGGCGGGTCGTTGTTCCCCACGGGGGGCGGCGCGAACCCGACGCCCACGATCCTGGCGATGACGTATCGCACGGCGGACGCCGTAGCGGAGAGGTACGTAAAAAGGCCCGGGCCACTGGCTTGAACTGCTATCGTGAACCAAAGACTCGAATCAATGATTTACGAACGGAAGAGAACGGATTCGCGCTGGAACATTTTGATGGCGAGGAAGAGGGCGGCGGCGGCGTAGACGCACGTGGATGCAAAGATGATGGCGATGTAGTTCCAGTGATAGGTGCCAATCACAAGTTCCTTGCAGAGCAGACTTACGTTGAGGATGGGAACAAGCGCGAGCTTGGGAGTGAGCTCCACGCCCGGCAGCATGGCCGCGATGGCAGGGATGATGACGATGAAAATGAGCGGCATGATGTAGCTCTGCGCTTCTTTGTAGCTCTTTGCGAAAGTGGAGATGGTGATCAGGACAGACGAGAAAAGGACGGCCAGCGGAACCGCCATGATGAAGACGGAGAGCGCTGCGCCGACGCCAATGTGGAGGGTGGTATCAGCCTCACCGGCCTGGATAGGCTTGGTGTTCAGGCTGTTGGCGATGGCGAAGGAAATGCCCATCGAGATGACGGAGAGTGCAGCGGTGGTCAGCGCGGTTGTGAGAACCAACAGGAACTTGCCGAGGACCAGGTGCGAGCGCGAGATCGGGCTGGAAAGAATCGTTTCCATCGTGCCGCGCTCTTTTTCTCCGGCGGTGAGGTCCATGGCAGGATGCATGCCGCCGTTTAGGCACAGAAAAACGACGACGTAGGCGATGAAGCCGCCAAAGAAGAGCGCACCGCCGGATTTTTCAGGTGACGCAACATTGTGAGGCTTGATCGCAAACGGCTTAAGGATGCTGACCGGGAGACTTCTGGCAGCGAGGCGGTCTTTGACGACGGAGTCGCGATACTCGTTGAAATATTTTTCGACTTTGTTCTTGGCGGTTTCGGATTTGAGCTCGCCTTCGTAGTCATGAATGAGGACGGTTTGTTCCTTTTGGTTCGCGAGATTGCGCTCGAAGCCTTCGGGGATTTCAACGACCACGGGAATTTGCTTGTTGACGACTTGTTCTTTCCAATTCGATTCCAGAGGAACAATCTGAATCTTCGGGACTTTTTTCAAACCCGCGAGAACATTGGGGGAATCCTCGCCGCCGATGACCATGACTTTAGGGCTTTCTTCTTTCGCCTTCCCGATGAGCACGGCGATCATGGCGCCGAAGCCGACACTAAGAAGCGGAAAAATGATAAGGGGGAGAACAAACATGGTGATAAGGGTGCGACGGTCACGGAGAGCCTCGGTCAATTCTTTGCGATAGACGATGCCGATATTGCGCGCGGACATGTCAGTTGACCTCCGCAGGAGCGTAGTGGGGAGCGACGACTTTGACGAAAATGTCCTCGAGATCCTGTTCGTGATGCTGATCGCGAAGCTGCGCGAGAGTGCCTTCGGAGAGAAGTTTGCCGGATTGGATGATGCCGATGGTGTCGCAGAGCTTTTCGACTTCGGACATGATGTGCGTGGAGAAAATGACGGTTTTGCCGTTGTTGCGGCATTCGTGGATGAAAGCAGTGATGGTGCGCGCGGTCATGACATCAAGACCGTTGGTGGGCTCGTCGAAGATCATGACGGGGGGGTCGTGGACGAGAGTGCGGGCGATGGAAGTTTTCTGCTTCATGCCGGTGGAGAGTTTGTCGCAACGACGGTCGCGGAAGCCATTCATATCGAGACGGTTGAAGATGCTGTCGACACGCTTTTTGAGCGTGGCTTCGTCTAAGCCATTGAGGCGGCCAAAGTATTCGACCAGTTCCTGGGCAGTGAGGCGAGGGTAGAGAGCCGTAGCCGTGGAAAGGAAACCGACGTTGGCGCGAACTTTTTCGGGCTGCTCGATGACGTCGTGGCCGCAGACGATGGCGGTGCCGTCGGTAGGCTCGAGAATGGTGGCGAGCATGCGGAGAGTGGTGGTTTTGCCGGCACCGTTGGCGCCGAGGAGACCGTAAATCTTGCCGGGCTGGCAAGTAAAGCTGACGTTGTCGACGGCGCGAATTTCGCCGCGTTTTTTGTCCTGGAAGCGCTTGGACAGGCCACGAGCTTCGATCATCGAAGGACCCCTAACTGAATTGGTAAGACAGGGCAAAACAGCGTTCAGAGTGTACTACGCAGGGGGCGGGGAAATGTTACGGGCAAGGGAAAGGGAGTTCAGCCCTTGTGACAGGTGGGGCATTGCTTGGCATCAAACTTCTCAGGAGTGACGCGGAACATATTGTTGCACTGGATGCAGACGCGGTGGATGACAGGACTGACAATGGCCCCGGGCTGGGGCGATTTGGGCAAGCCGCCCGTTGGGGGAGCAGCAGATTTCTCATGGACGCTCTCAGTGGCCATGGGCGGATTCTAACACGGCGAGGTACGGGGTCCAAGAGAGCTGGCGGCATCCATAAGATGTGGCAAGTGCATCCTTTACATGTGGGAAACCATTGATCCGACGGATTGGGTGAGGGGGGAGCAGGGCGCAGAATAAACAACACCTGCGAGGATTCTAGAGAAAGCCGCGCTGCTCTTGCTAGAATAAAACGACTTGACGCTTCTTTGACAGGGTCAAGCAAGCCACGGACAAGTAAGAAGAAATGTTGCGCCTGAAAGATGCGTCCGTGCGTCTTGCGGAGTTCGAAGTGCGGGGCCGCGCGGAATAGGAAGAAATGGATCGCAAGCTGCGAAATCGAATTTTGCTCTACCTGGCACTGGCGGCGGTGCTGGCATACATAGGCGTAGAGCTGAGCGGGCGCAAGCCGGTGCCGAAGATTTCGGCGGTGACGCCAATCCGGGAGAACCTGGTGTCGTCCATCAGCAGCAATGGGAAGGTAGAGCCCATCGCGCCTTATGTGATGCGGGCGCAACTGGATACATTTGTGCTGAAGGTAAGCGTTCACGAGGGTCAGGCCGTCAAGAAGGGGCAAGTGCTGCTGGAGCTGGACGTCAAGGACGCGGCAGCGCAGCTGGCAGAAGCGAAAGCGAAACTCCTGAAGGCAGAGGACGATCTGCGGGCCGCAAGAGCAGGCGGAAAAATTGATGAGGCAGCCAGAGTCACAGGCGACCTGGCGAAAGCTCAAGCGGAACGCGACCAGTTGCAGAAGAACAACAATGTGTTGCAACGGCTGATCGCGCAGCAAGCGGCAACGCAGGATGAGCTTGCGGCGAACGATCTTGCCCTGATCAAGGCGCAAGCCGAGGTAGCCAGGCTGTCGGCGGCCAAGCAGGAGTTTGAGCGGAGCGTGAAGCTGGACACGGATCAAACACCGCTGCGCCTGCAGCAGGTTCAAAACGAAGTGGCTGCCCTTGAGGAAAAAGTGCGGCAGGGGCGCATTACAGCACCGGCGGATGGGACGCTGTACTCGCTGGGAAGAAGCGCCGAATCGACGCCGTTGAAGGCGGGGGATTATGTGAAGGTGGGCGATTTGCTGGCGGAGATGGCGGACCTGCACAAGGTGCGCGTGCGAGCGTTTATCGACGAGCCGGAATTGGGCGCACTTGAACCGAACCAACCGGTGAAAATCACGTGGGATGCCCTGCCGAGCAAAACTTGGACGGGAAAGACGGAGACGGTTCCCAAGCAAGTAGTGCCCCACCAAAACCGCAGCGTGGGCGAGCTGCTGTGCGCGGTGAATAACGATAATTTGGAACTGCTGCCGAATATTAATGTGAACGTGCGCATTAATTCGCGCGAACGAATCGGGGTCTTGTCCGTTCCCCGAGGGGCGGTGGAAGCGGACGGCGGCAGGCGCTATGTCTTCGTGGTGAGAAAAAGCCAACTGGGTGTGGGGAAATCGACGCTTGAAAAACGAGAGATTCACGTGGGGATCGCGGACGCCACGAATTATGAAGTGGTGAGCGGGCTGCGAGAAGGAGAACTGGTGGCGCTTCCGGGGGACGTCGATTTGCGCGACGGAATGACCGTGATCGTCGTCAGCACGGAAGTTACACTTTTTCGGGGACCAAGGAATGGTTAGCGGGAAGAATTGGAGGCTTGCCGTCTTGCTTATGACGAGTACGGCGATGGTGGCCGGAGCTATCAAACAAGAAACAAGTCTCGAAGCGGGACGGCATGCTTACGAATCCAGCGAATACGTGAAGGCCGTTCAAGCGTTGCAGGCGGCTGCGGCAAAGGATCCGCAAAATGCCGACGTGCAATTGCTGCTGGCGAAAAGTTATCTGGAGCTGCAGCAGCACGACGCGGCGATCAAAAGCGCGGAGCGGGCGGTGGCTATCGACGCGCAGAATTCGATCTACCACGAGTGGCTGGGGAGAGCGTACGGAGAGAAAGCCGATCACGCGAGCTGGTTTTCTGCGATTTCGCTGGCCAAGAAGACGCGCAAGGAATTTGAGACGGCGGTGCAACTGGACGCGAAGAATTTTTCGGCTCGACAGGCGCTCATCGAGTTCGATTGCAGCGCTCCGGGCCTTGTGGGTGGCGGCGAAGACAAGGCGCTGCCTCAAATCCAGCAATTGGCGGAGATGGACGCCGCGGAAGGGCATTACGCCAGAGGGAATTGCAGGCGACAGAAGAAAGATTTCGCCGCAGCGGACCAAGAATTTACGCAGGCGCTCGAGAGCAACCCAAAATCGGCGGAGCTGATCTATGACATCGGCGATTATGCCGTCAAACGCAACCAGCCAGAGCGGCTGCTTGCGGTCGCCGACGCGGGGGAACACGTGACGCCGCGTGACCCGAGAAAGAAGTTTTACCGAGGCGTTGCGCTGGTCTTGAAGAAGGAAAACCCTGAGGAAGCCGAAAGACTGCTTAAGGATTATGCGGAAAGAGCGCCGACGCGATCGGGATATCCGCGGCCGTCCGCGGCACACGCGTGGATGGGGCGACTCTTTGAAGATCAGAACAAGATGGAAGAAGCCGCGCTGGAATTTGAAAGCGCGCTGAAGCTGGATCCAAAAAACAAAATGGCGCAGGAAGCGCTCAAACGGCTGAAGAAGGGCTAAGAGTTTTGGCCGCGGCTGCCGGAGAATTCCGGTCAAAAGGCAACGATGGATATTCGCGAAACGATATCGGTGGCGATTGACGCGTTGCGGGCGAATAAATTGCGCGCAATCCTGACGTCGCTGGGCGTGATTATCGGAAGCGCTTCGATTGTTCTCGTCGTCACCGTGGCGCTGACCAGCAGGAAATTCGTACTTTCGCAGATCGAGGCCGTCGGCTCCAACCTAATCCAGGTGGAGCTCGTCCAACGGCCGGACAAGCCGCAGCCGCTCAGTTATGAAATGACACTGGAAGACCTTGAAGCAGTAAGAGGCATCCCCAATGTCATTGAAGTTGCGGGAACGCGAGAACTGCCAATGACTGTGGTTGTCGGCGGGGTGGAGCGACCTGTGAACCTGGTCGGAGTGACGGCGGGATACCAGGCAATCCGGCGGCTGGTGGTTCTGCGCGGACGTTATCTCGATGCCGGGGACATGGAGATGCGCAGCAAAGTCTGCTTAATCACCACGCAGCTTGCAGATCGGATATTTGGACAAGAGAATCCCGTGGGGAGACCGATACGGATGGGAGAGTTAACATTTACGGTGATCGGGGTTTTCCGTGAACGCGTCGAGACGTTCGGTCTTTCCGACATTCAGGAGAACTCCGTCATCCTTCCTTTTACGCTCATGAAGTATTACACCGGCGTGGAAGTGGTGCGTTTGCTGGATGCGCAGGCGGCGCGGGCGGAGGACGTCCCGTCCGTCGAGCGGCAAGTGGGCCAACTATTGCGAGCCCGACATCCCTCGGGAGCGGAATACAAAGTGCTAACGCTGACGGCGATACTGAACGCGGCGAGAAATATCTCGCTCGCACTGACCATCGTGCTGATCATCATTGCGTTCATCGCACTGGTGATCAGCGGAGTAGGGATCATGAACATCATGCTCGTCACGGTGACCGAGCGGACCAGGGAAATCGGAATCCGCAAGGCGATAGGTGCGGCGCGACGAGAAATTCTGTACCAGTTTTTGATCGAATCCTTCTTGATCAGCGGGGGAGGCGCGGTTCTCGGAATCTTGATTGGAATCGCCGTGCCGGTGACCATCCAATCTTTTTTGCCGGGAAATCTGCGGGTTCCGGTGTCACCGCTGAGCGTGATCATCGCGTTTGTCGTGTCGTGTTCAACGGGACTGTTCTTCGGGTATTTGCCCGCGAATCAGGCGGCGAGCCTGCAACCGGTCGAGTCCCTGAGATATGAATGAAGTGGGAGCGGTTAGGGAGTAGGGGATAGCCGGAGGCGAACCAGGGCGGCGTGTAGCGGCCCTTTTTGTTTTTCGACGGCAATGAGTTTCTGCCAGGGGGGAGTATGAAAATGCAATTACCGGGACGTGTTGCAGGGATGATTGTGCTGCTGATGTTGTGCGTTGGAGCTGCGAGCGCGCAGACGCCGTCCGCGCCGAATGCGAGCCAGCCGGCGGGACAGGAGGCGCCCAAGGAAGGGATGCCAGTGGCGCTGACGCTGAAGCGCGCGATTGAGCTGGCGCTGCAGAACAGCAAAGAGATTCAAGTGGCAAAGATCCAAGCGAGCGTTGCGGACCGAGCCGCGCAGATCACCAAGGCGCAGTTCATGCCCAACCTTTATGCGGGTTCCGGCGCCGGATATACGTACGGCATACCGGAAACGCCAGGCGGACGTGCGCCTTCGATCTTCAATGTGTCTTACACGGAACAAGTTTTCAACGAACCATTGCGCGGCCAGGCGAAAGAGACGCAGGAGCAGGCCAAAGCACAAAAGATTATGCTGGAGGATACAAAGAACAGCGTAATCACTCGAACTGCGATGGCCTATCTGGAACTGGGGAAAGTGCGGCATTCGCTGGAGCTGTTGCGCAAAGAGCAGGAGAGCGCGGAAAAAATTCTGCAAGTGACGCAGGAACGGCAAGGGGAAGGATACGAACTGCCGGTGGAAGTGACGAAAGCACAACTCACAAAAGCGCAAGTGGTCGAGCGAATCTTGCAGCTCGAAGGCCGAGAAGATGAGCTGGAAGTTTTTCTGAGATACCAGCTCGGATTATCGGAGGCGCAATCCCTCGAAGTCACGCCTGAGGAGCTGCCCGGGGAAGCGGAGCAGGCAGGAGATAACCTGGTGGCAATGGCCATGACGCGCAATGCAGGCTTGCAGCTTGCGGAATCTGACGTACGCGCGAAAGAGTTCCGATGGAAGGGCGAACGGCGAGGATACTTCCCGACGTTGGAGCTTGTCAGCGTTTACAGCGTGCTAGCAAGGTTCAACAACTACACGCAGTTTTTCACGACCTTTCAGCGGAACAATTTCAACGCAGGAATCGACGTGCACATGCCGATTTTCAGCGCGCAGACAAAGGCCGCGGTGGGGATGGCGCAGATCAACCTGGAGGCCGCGAAGGTTAACCTGACGAATAAAAGAACCGAATTGACCGCGGACGTCAGGCAAAAAACGCGTCGAGTGCGCGAGAGAGACGCGGCGAAAGAGGTGGCGCGGCTGGAATTGCAGCTAGCGCAGCAAAATGTGGCAGTGGAACAGGCGCAGTTTGCCGAAGGGAAACGCAATCTCCGCGAGGTCGAAAAGGCCAGGCTGGAAGAGAACGAAAAGTGGATGGCGTATCTGGATGCAAATTTCCAGAAGCAGCAGGCACAACTGGAATTGCTGAAGACGGCGGGGCAATTGGATAAGGTGTGGCAGTGAGGAAGTGACTGGCGACCCCGACAAGGGCTGGTGATTGTTGATGCTTGATCAGGATGGATTTCCGGCGTTCCTGGAAGCACTGCGGAGGATGGACGCCGGATTTTCTGCGTTGCCGGAGCACCAGAGTACGGTGGCCGGAGTCGAGCGGCTTGCGGAGGCACTTAACGCCACGGTCGAGCGGCTACGCGACAACTACCCTTATTTTCATCCCTTGTATGCGGGACAGATGCTGAAGCCGCCGCACCCCGTGGCACGGCTGGCATACACGCTGGCCATGTGGATCAATCCAAACAATCATGCGCTTGATGGCGGACGAGCGACGTCGGCCATGGAAAAAGAAGCAGTCGCAGAGATCGCGGGCATGTTTGAGTGGAAGACATTTCTTGGACACCTATGTGGCGGCGGAACGATGGCGAATCTCGAAGCCTTATGGGTGGCGGGACAATTGCATCCGCGGAAGAAGATTCTCGCAAGCGAGCAGGCTCACTACACGCACGGGCGGATTAGTGGGGTTCTGCAGTTGCCATTCGAAACCGTGCCATGCGACGGGCAGGCCCGGATGGACGTGAAAGCACTGGCGAACCGTGTGGAACGCGGCGACGTTGGGACCGTTGTAGCGACGATGGGTACAACGGCAACGGGTTCGGTGGATCCGCTGCTGGAGATCCTTGCGCTTCGCAAAAAACATGGGTTCCGAGTACATGCGGACGCAGCATACGGCGGATATTTCGCGCTGACGGAAAATCTTGCAGAAGATACCGAACGGGCCTTCGCACGGTTGGGAGAAGCGGACTCCATCGTGATCGATCCGCACAAGCACGGATTGCAACCGTATGGTTGCGGCTGCGTGCTGTTTCAGGACCCTAAAGTCGGCCGATTTTATAAGCACGATTCTCCCTACACCTATTTCAGCTCCGCGGAGCTGCACTTGGGAGAGATCAGCCTGGAGTGCTCGCGGCCGGGAGCAGCTGCGGCGGCCTTGTGGGCGACGCAGAGAGTGCTGCCGCTGAAGAAGGGCGGCGAGTTTGCCCGTGGGTTGGAGCGCGGCAGGATGGCGGCACTAGCACTTTTCGAAAAACTGCGAAGAGATTCGCGATTTGTGACGACGTTTCCACCAGAACTGGACATCATGGTATTTGCGCCGAGAGTCGAGAGCGTCAGCGAGGCTTCTGCCTTAAGCCGCGAGCTATTCGAAGGTGCCGCGAAACGAGATCTGCATTTGGCTGTAGCGGAATTGCCCATTCGCTTTTGGGGAGCGAATCTGGGAGCGATGAAGCGCGACCACGAAACCATGACTTGCCTGCGCTCCGTGCTCATGAAGTCGGAGCATTTGGATTGGGTAGAACGAATCTGGGATTTGCTCTCATTGTCCACGGATGAGGTTCTTGCTGCCCGAGAACGACCCACCAAGAGCAGGCCTGCAAACCCCGTTTAATGAAGCTAATAGCCGTTCAGTGCCAGATAACACCCACTTGCAGAAAGGTTTGAGGCGATACAACGAAGTCGGGTAAACTACTATCTATAGATTGGGGCCCAAGCCCGCGTATACGCGCGCCCCTTCCCTATTGCAAGATAGACGTAAGTGCCAGAACACGAGACGGCCAAGTTTGGAACGCGAAGGCTGAGGGTGAAGAATGCCGGATGTAATGAAGACTTTACTGTTGAATCCGCCGAGTTTTGAAAACTTTGACGGCGGCGCGAGTTCGCGCTGGCCTGCCACACGCGAGATTGAATCCTATTGGTACCCGGTTTGGCTGACGTACCCCGCGGGCCTGATTCCCGGAAGCAGGCTGCTGGACGCATCTCCGCACAAAGTAAATTGGCGGCAGACTATCGAGATCTGCAAAGACTACGAATTTCTAATCCTGTTCACGTCCACGGTCGGATTGGAGAGCGACGTCAAGCTCATCCGCAAAATCAAGGAAGCCAACCCGAGCATGAAGATTGCCTTCGTCGGGCCACATGGACATATCAAGCCCGAGGAGACACTGAACGCCAGCGAGGACATCGACTTTGTGACGCGCGGGGAGTTCGATCACTCGGTCGTGGATTACGCGCATGGAAAGCCGTTGAGCGAAATTCAGGGCGTCAGCTACCGCAAAGACGGAAAGGTCGTGCACAACGCCGAACGTCCGCAACTCCATACGGAAGAGCTGGACGCGCTACCGTTCGCCACGGACATTTACAAGCGCGACCTGGAGATCGAGCGCTATAACGTGCCGTTCCTGCTGCACCCGTATGTCTCGTTTTACACGACGCGAGGATGCCCGGCGCTTTGCACCTTCTGCATGTGGCCACAGACGATTTCGGGGCACGCCTGGCGGACGCGATCGACGGAGAACGTCGCGCGGGAAGTGAAGCAGGCGCTCGGATACTTTCCGCAGATGAAAGAAATCTTCTTCGATGACGATACATTCAATATCCGCAAAGACCGTGTGCTGGATCTTTGCGTCAAGTTTAAGCCGCTGAAATTCCGGTGGTCTTCGACGGCGCGCGTGCACAGCGACTACGAAACAGTGAAAGCTATGGCGGATGGCGGAGCGCGGCTCTTTATCGTGGGCTTCGAATCCGGCGACGCGCAAATCCTGAAAAACATTAAGAAAGGCGCAACCGTCGAAATGGGCCGCGCCTTCATGAAGAACTGCCGCAAGGTAGGAATCAAGGTGCATGGCGACTTCATCATCGGCTTGCCCGGCGAGACGAAAGAGACGATTCAAAAGACGATCGACTTCGCGAAGGAATTGGATTGCGAAACGATCCAAGTTTCGCTGGCGCACGCCATGCCGGGAACGGAACTGCATGACACCATGGCGCAGCAGGGTTTCCTAAAAGTCGAGGCTCTTGCCGATTCCAGCGGCCACCAGTTGCCGCACATCGAGTACCCGCACTTGTCGAAGCCGGAGATGATGGCCGGCGTGAACCAGTTCTACGATGAGTATTACTTCCGGCCGAAAGTCGTTTGGCGCATCGTAAAGGAAGCGCTGTGGGACAGCCACGAGCGCAAACGCCTGTATCACGAAGCAACGGAATTCCTGAAGCTGCGCGCGGAGCGCCTGAAGTGGGTGCGCAAGGGCGGCGATTACGACAAGCCCATGGTATCCGTGCCGGGCACATCTTCGGCTTCGGGGGACGACTAACCTCCAAAAATGGCAAGCGAAAGAAGACTGCGGATCAAGACGCTAGTCATGGTCCTGACGATGGTAGTGTGCGCCAATGCCGGAGACTTGATGCTTAAGCGCGGGATGTCGCGGATCGGCGCAGTCCAACTGACGGTTTCCGGGCTCGCACGAGCGTTCCGGCTGACGGTGACGAACGAAACGATCTGGGTGGGGATTCTGTTTCTGACCGGCTTTATGCTGAGTTACATGACGGTGCTGAGTTGGGCGGACTACAGTTACGTGATGCCGGCAGGCGCATTTGGATACGCATTACTCACTTTACTGGCGGTCGTTTTTCTGCACGAGCCGGTTTCGCTCCGGCGCTGGGTGGGTGTCGTTTTGATTTGTCTGGGGGTTCTGCTGGTGGGACAAACGAAACCAAGGACGACCGCAGTAGCTAGTGAGGCAGTGGCTTGATGCGCGTTATTCTTGCACTTGCTGTTTTAATTCTTGGCAGCACCGGAGGCGAGATCGCCATTACGCACGGTATGAAGGCGACCGGCGAGCCAACCCGATTGCGGCCGATGGCGTTGCTTCAGTTCCTGGGGCGGGCAGTGAGCAATGGATGGTTCTGGGCGGGCGTGCCGCTGATGGCTCTGTCATTTTATTCCCTACTGGTTTTGCTTTCCTGGGAGCCGATTAGTTTTGTGATCCCCGCGTCGGCGCTCAGCTACGTGGTCGGCACGCTGGGCGCCAAGTACATCCTGGGCGAGCAGATAAGCGCCGCGCGTTGGGCGGGCGTCGTGCTGGTATGCGCCGGAGTCGCCCTGGTTGCAGCGGGGTGAGCGCCATGAAATTATTTACCCACAATTGGTGAGTAGTGATACGGTCTAGGCAAACGGATCGGCGTCTCCGCAAGATTCCAGGTCTCGATTGCGGCAACTCATCGAAAAAATTGTGGCATCTGAGATGAAAGACTGTTCGAATACTAAGATTCTTGCTTGATGGACGGGATCCCCATCCCTTTGGTTTTCGCGATGCAATGGGAACTTGGGGCGACTGGAATGCTGTTACATACGCTTTATTGGATCTCTCTTGCGCTGGCGGCAGCGCCGCTTGCTTATTACCTTCTTTCGTTGTACTGCGTACTCGGCTATTTCCGTGAGTTGCGGAAATCGCCGTGCCTGAATTCCTCGTATTCGCCGCCCGTGAGTATCCTCAAGCCCGTGCGTGGTGTGGACCGCGAAGCGTACGAGAATTTTGCCAGTTATTGCCGGCTGGATTATCCAGAATACGAAATTATTTTTGCAGTGGCAGATCCAGACGACCCTGCGGTTCCCGTGATTGAAAAATTGCAGGCTGATTTTCCGCGCTGCGCCGTCAGGTTGATCAGGGGAGCGGAACGAATTGGCACCAACAGGAAAGTGAACAGCCTGTGCCGGCTGGTTCAAGAAGCGAAGTACGACCTGATGGTGATGAGCGACAGCGATGTGCGCGTTGATCCGGATTACCTCAAGGTGGTTGCCCCACCATTTGCCGATCCGCAAGTCGGCGCGGTCACCGGATTTTACCGTTGCATGACAGCCGGCAGTGTTGCGGCAGACCTGGATGCGCTCGGGATGTATTTGGACTCTGCTCCAGGCGCGCTGGTGGCGCGAAGACTCGAAGGCAAGATGCAGTTCGCGTTCGGCTGGACGATGGCAACAACCAAGAAACATCTGTCGGAAATCGGCGGCTGGGAAGCCATGGCGAATTATCATTCTGACGATTTTGAGCTGGGAAACCGAATCGCTCGCCGCGGCTATCGTGTGGAACTAATGCGTAAGGCCGTGTGGATGGTGTTCCCACAAGAGACCATCGGACAGTTTTTTCGACATGAACTTCGCTGGTCCATCGGGCTGAAAAATGTGCGCCCTACTGGGTACCGGTGGCTGGTGCTGACTCACGGATTGCCCTGGGCGCTAGTCGCGGCGGCATTCGCGGCTCGCGCCGGATGGGGAGGCATTGCGGCGGCGCATCTCATTGCGTACCTGGTGCTGCGACTCGGGCTGGCTTGGACGACTGGAGCTTGGGGCTTGGGCGATGCTGGAGCCGGGAAGAAATTGTGGCTAGTCCCGCTGCGCGATGCCATAAATTTCGCCGCCTGGGTGGGCGGGTTCTTCTCAGAACGGATTCTGTGGCGTGGAATTTCCTACCGCGTGAAAAACGGTCAACTCTTCCCAGTGCCAAGTGCGAGCCTCGTAGAGGAAAGTACTCTGCGGGGATTGGGCGTGAACGTTACGAATTCCGAGAATATTACTTAAGTGCGCGCGAATTTGCGCGGGCCCCAGGGCGACGCGCATTTGCACTTTGGCGGGAAGACGGTTCATTCTGCAGCCGCCTAAGTTTCCTATTGCCAGATCAAGAGACTCGATCCAATTTCCGCGAATTAGGGGTTCTCCGATATGCTGTTAAAGTGGCGCGAGAAGCGGATCAAGTGTGAAACTCTTGCGACGAGCAGGCCCGCATGACGGCACACATTGTGATATGGCGTGACGCAGTGCTTGTGCTGGCCGCTGCTCCGCTGGCTTACTACGCACTGGGGACTCTAGTGGCGCTTCGTTTCTTCCGGCGCGAGCGAGCGCGAACTCTGCCGAACTACACTTCTCCTGCTAGCATTCTCAAACCAGTGCGCGGGGTGGACTTCGGCTCCTACGAGAATTTTGCGAGTTTTTGCCGCCAGGAATACCCGGACTACGAGATTCTATTTGCGGTGAACGACGGCGAGGATCCCGCAGTGCCGGTGATCCAGCGAATCATCGCGGAGTTTCCAGAGCGAAGAATCCGTTTGCTTGTAGGCGCGGAGCATCTCGGCGCGAACCGAAAAGTAAATAAGCTGGCGCGACTTGCGCGAGAAGCTCAAAACGAAGTGCTGGTGTTGACTGATGGCGACGTGCGGGTGGGCTCCCAATTCTTGCGTGAAATTGTAGGACCGCTTGCAGACCGCAAGATTGGCGCGGTGACTTGCTTCTACCGCGGTATCGCGGAGAAAAATCTGGGCGCGGAAATAGAAGCTGTCGGGGCTTCGAGTGATTTTTTCGCCGGAGTGTTGATGGCGGGATGGATGGAAGGAATCACTTTCGCGCTGGGAGCCTCCATCGCCACGACCAAGGAATGGATCGCCAAAATGGGCGGGTTCGAGGCCATAGCCGATACCCTTGCAGACGACTATGAACTCGGCAACCGTATCGCCAAAGCCGGAGGCGAGGTTGTTCTCTCTCGTGAAACCGTCTGGACGATGTATCCCGCGCAGACACTTCGCAGTTTCTGGGACCATCAAGTGCGCTGGGCGCGCACCGTGCGACAATGCAGGCCACTGTCTTATGGGGGGCTTCTTTTTACGCAGGGGCTGCCTTGGGCGCTGCTCGCAGCTTTTGTTGCTCCGGTGAAGTGGATCGGCGGCGTTTATCTGCTCGTATACTTGATACTGCGTTTGGCCATGGCGTGGACAGTAGGGGTTTGGGTTGTCGGAGACCAAGTCCTGAGACGAAAGATTTGGCTTGTGCCGCTGAGGGACGCAATCCACTTCTTAATCTGGCTGGCGAGCTTTGGCTCGAATCGAATCCGCTGGGGCAATGCGGAATATCTGATTCGCCACGGCCGAATGGTGCCGGCCGGGGGCGCCGAAAGGGCGGCAACAAAGTCGGCAGAAAACGCCCCACGATTGTAAATTTGCAGGTCCGACCCGCGTGACGCGCGATTGACGACGGCGGAAAACCCGATTAAATTAGTAGATAGAATCGTGGGTGTGCCGATCACCGGGAACACGCTGCGGTTTGTTTTTTTTGCTAGCCACGGGTGGGAGATCGTCCAACGATAGGACTCCAGATTCTGGATATGTGTTAAATCACTTGATAAACCGTTTGGACCGTTGCACTTAGCTCGAAATTGAAGGCCCTCAAATTGCCCCTCAGATTGCCCCTCTAAAACCGTCGAAATTCCGGCGCGTCTGCCAGTTCCGCCAGCCCGGCGAAGAATCAAGGATAAGAAAGCCTTGGGGGGTCGAGGTCCCCTCCATGCGCCCAGATGGCCGACAAGTTCCACGACTTATCTGAGCCCAACATCGTGCCTTGTCGGCGGTTTTCCAACAAAGGCAGACACGGGGTCCGGTCCCGTGAAGTCCTCAACGACGCCGCTCGCCCAAAGACGAAGTAGTAGGACACCACGGAACGGACAGACGTGCCGGGCTCAGGTTCTCGGGGGCTTTGTTGCCGCAACGTCGTTAAGGCTCGTCTTAGACTTACTTTAAGACGAGGATAGGTAGGCTCGAGGGCAACAGATTGCGGAACGTGTCGGGCTCCGTCCGGTGTTCCGCGTCGGCTGCTATCGCCCGGCTCAACGCCAGGAGAAACGCAAAGTAGTAGGTGCCTTTTTGTCATCGTGGAAATGCCGTGTCCCAGAAACAGTAGGTCCACGATAAAATCGCTCAAGTGCTCGATACCGGCGATTTCAACTAAGAGGCATGCTCGAAGAACTTCGGGTAATGGTCTACATGGCCGTCCAGTCAACGGAGAGGTGCAATATGATGCCTAAGTCGATCGGCTCAGGCATTCAAAGTTTGTCGGGCTGCGAGAGGACAAGGACCCGAAAAGCGTGGTCAAGGAAGACCGAGGCGAAGCATGTCGCTGAATGTACAATCCAAGGCAATACCACAAATGGCTTCATTCGTGGTGGTGTTTCCGGGCGCAGACCTCAGCGCTGCAGCAGGCAACACCTTTCTTGGGCGCTACCAATCGGGACGCGACGACAGTTCCCCCTATGGCGATAAGGAGAAATACGAGCACTCTAAATGGCACGTTTACAGGTGACAGGTGCTTCACTGCTTCCTTGGTTTCCTCGGACGCTCGAAGGGGAAGGATATTGCGCGAACCTGCGACAACGAATGGTCCCACGGTACCGCCGCGCCAGTACTTTCGGCACTGCGGCTAACGCACTAGGTGGCGCAGCTACGCCACAGTTCAGCAAGATGCGGAGTGACAGTCATTGCCACGCAATCCATGCGAGTGCTAGTCTCTCCGAGCGGTGAACCCGAAGCCTCCAAAAGTCGCCCCGATTAGCCAGCCGACTCTATTCCAGGTGGAGAAATTGGAGGAACCAACCGAACTCGCAGGCGAGGCAAAGAACGAGCGCCCATACTCCTTGCCGGGAATTCTGCTTGGCACTTCCGCCTTCACCGCAAACGGTTGGCAAGGGAGTTTCTATCCTCCCGGCATGAACTTACGCGATTTTCTTTCCTACTACGCCACTCAGTTTGCGACGGTTGAAGTGGATTCTACGTTCTACGGATGTCCTTCCGCGAGCACCGTTAGCAACTGGTCAGCCCGAACTCCTAACGACTTCATCTTCTCCGTCAAAGTTCCACAAATCATTACGCATGAAAAAGTGTTAGTGGATTGCGATTCCGAATTCGAGGAGTTCGTGAAGACGATGGATATTCTCGGTCCAAAACTTGGCCCGATGGTCTTTCAGTTTCCGTCGTTCGACCGCTGGAAATTCCCGACGCAAGATAGCTTCCTCGCTGTGCTGATCCCTTTCCTAAAGAAGCTGCAGGCTGACTACAAATTTGTTGTCGAGATTCGAAACAAGACCTGGCTCGACGCCAAATTCGCGGACGTGCTCCGAGAGCACAACGTTGCTTTGGCATTGACCGACACATCGTTTATGCCGAGACCCTGGGAGTTAAAACAAAAGTTCGATCTGGTTACGGCGGACTTCGCTTACGTTAGGTGGCTTGGAGACCGCAAAGGGATTGAGAAGCAGACAACGACGTGGGATAAGACCGTCATCGACCGCACTAGCGACTTGAAAAATTGGGTGGATGTATTCAAGTCGCTGGCAAGCAACACCAAAGTCTTGAAAATTTTCGCTTTCAGCAACAATCACTATGCCGGGCACGGTCCTGCCACAGTGAAACTCTTTGTGGATTTGTGGAACACGAAAAAATAGAATTAGGCTAATCCGATTGAGGTAGTCACTTCGGAAACGGCCCGGCCATAAAAGGACCCGGCAAGACTTGCTCCCACGATTTCTGGCAGTAGGCGCACCTGATGTCGGCATGTTCATCGTGGTTGACCCCACGCTTAATCGCTACCGAGTTCTTCCTCTTGCAGTAAGGGCAAGTCAGATCGACCAAGATGTGTCGTGATACGGGATTTGTGGCCATTTGGGCCTCGCCCACGCCGGTAGATTTTTCAATCCAGAATCTTACGCAGCCTCGTATCTCCCGAGTAGATTGAAGCTGATGGTATACCACTTGCTAGTTATCATAGAAATACCCGAACGGCAATTAAGGCCTTTAAATTTGACGGCTCAATAGATCATGGGATGCTATTGTTTACCCTAAAGGACACACTGCGTGGATTCCTCCTCTCTATGAGGGAGCCAATAATGAACGGTTCTGGAAACCTTCGCATCTGGCCTAATGGCGACTCCCGCCAGCAGCCACAGAACGCTCCGGCTTCTGCCAATGTTTCCCGGCGACCGTCTTCAATGCGTCTGATGCCCGCGCATGGGTGTTGCTGCCTGCGCCGCGACTAATCTGCGCACGCCTTCAGCGTGCAGTTCGCCACTTTCAAGGAGTTTGAGTATCTGGTCTGCGGTCAGCGTAAAATCTCTGCCCACCGGGAAGACTACCTCTCCATCGGCGGTTTGCATCGGGAAACCCACAACCATTCCATGTTGCCGCAGTAGGTGGACAGCCTTCACTCTATCGTTTGCTCTCGCTGGGTGATCGCTCACGACAAGCTCTCTGAACCGACATCATTGCGGAAACGGAAGAGCCAGTCTAGGGGGCAAGGACAGTCGCCCACAGGTATCCCACAGCTTCTCCGCGTCCTGCACTGAGTGTAAAATACGAGGTGCAATCCAGGTTTTATGAGCGACCAGCAGCTCACTGACACAAAACAATGTTTGAGGAAGAGGCGCAGCCAGCGGATTGAGTTGACCGTTCCAGTTGTCGTTCACAGACCCCCAAAGGAAGGCCCGCAGTTCTCTGAGAGGGCGCAAACGTTGGTTGTCAACGCGCACGGTGCGTTGATGTCCTTAGCGGAAAGGGTAACGCCTGAGCAAAAGCTCCTCATGCAAAACATAGACAGCAGGGAACAGAAAGAGTGCCGCCTGGTCTAGGTGGAGAAAGTGCCAATGGGACCGGCCAAGGTTGCAGTGGAATTCACCCGGTCCGCACCGAGCTTTTGGCGCATCGCGTATCCACCTGCCGATTGGGCTGCCAATTAGGGTCTCTTACCGATCTTACAATCTGACGTGTTCTTCAGCCTGTCCATTGAACACGCCGGGGCGATACTCAGGGAATTACCCAGATGGGGCACTCGTCTTCAGCCTTCATTGTTGGATTCCACTTCCCATCTGCCTGTAAGTCCGGTTCCAGGCCGGTACGGCTCATTCTGTCTTTTTCGGCCTGCGCTCATACACAACCCATCGCCCCTTCTTTCCCTTTGACTTCGGGGACTTATATGACGCCAAGAGGAGTACGCCTCTTTTGGGCATTTTGTGAATGATGAAGTACTCGCCCGGCCACAACTCTGCAAGTGCCTTGACGCGCGCTTTTGCAGCGTCAAGCGTTTGTGCAGCTTCAACGAAATGCGGGCTTCCGTCGCCCAACTTGAGGATGCAAAAGGGCAGACCCAACCAGGCTCCGAACGGGAGACATCTACAAAGGGGGGGCAGTGGTGTGATTATCGCATCAATCTGGCGAGTTGGGAGTAGGTGCGCGAATTACAAACGGCGGCGACAGTTGCCGGGCAAAGCTTATTTGCCCACGGTTTGCACCCCCGCTTGCCCTTCCTGCTGTGACCCTGCTCTGCCAACCCAAATAACTTCGCACCGTACGGAATCAACGGGGTCATCAAGTACGAGTTCCACGAGTTGTCCGCGCCTTAGTCTGAAGCTACCCCGCAATCTGAATCCCTCTTGCGATCTATCGACAATGAGACACGGAAGCATTGTCTGATTTCCCCTGAGATTGATGACGAGGTTGGCGCGCTTCTTCGTTGCGACCCGTACGGATCGGCGGCGGCCTCCGGGGATAGAAATGCTGGGCACTGTTTCGCCCCGCGCTGATTCTAGGGCCTAATAATCGGACATTTTAGCGCGGAGAATAATTCCGTGAAGCTATGTTCGGGTAATTCCTCGTTGCAGGAATCAAGTATTTACCTGATAGCGCAGGTTCAAGAGTTCTGTATCGTATCTTTGGCTATTTTCTGGCTTATACAGGAACGCCCGGCCCCCACGCTGGACATGGGTTCCGATGCAAAGCAAGGGTGTGCCAAAAGCACACGCGAAAGTGGTTGCATCGTATATCCAACTTGCGGTGAGGAATCAATGAGGACGCTCTTCGATATTTTGAAGAAGGACCGTAAAGGAACATTCCAGTGGTTAGAAACTGTAAGCGACATCGAGACGGCCAAAGCCCACGTACTGCAATTATCCTCAGAGTCGCCGGACGAGTTCATCGTATTTCGTGCGGTCGATCTTCAAGTGGTTGCCACATCCCACGACATGCAAACCGACACCGAAGCACTCAGGGAATTTCCCCAGCAGCGATTACAATCTTTTGCCGATTGACGGCCCAATGGACTGGAACCTGTTTGTCAGCTTAAAAGTACGCGCTGTGGGGACTCTTCCTCTGCCTGGGGGAGCCAGTGATGAACGATGCCCAGCACAAAGGACCCAAAGGTCTTTTCGATGCCAGACGTGAGGAACGCCTTCCTGCTTCAGTTCCTATTTACCTCGTAAGCCTAGAAGAACCCCGAGGAAGCGAAAGAACGAGCACGGAGAATGTTAGTTACCACGGTGCGCGTGTCATCAGCAAGTGGTCTTGGCAGTCCGGTGAAGAGTCGATTATTACCCCCTTGACGGGGGAAGTGCCGCTAGTCGGAAGAGTGATTTATTGTTTGCCAAAAGCGGGAGATCGCTTTTCTATTGGCGTGGAGTTCCCGAATCGCAGGGTTAAATGGGACGAGCATTCCGGTGCCTAACCTAGTCGAACCTTGCATCGTTTGCCGCATTATGCGCCCAAAGCAGCGAAGGCCAAACATGGACTTGTGGAACAAGAAATCGTAAGCTGGTTTTCCCGATTCCTACCTATTTGATCTCAACTTCCGAGACTCATCATGTCGATGAGCAAGTGCATCGTCCGGATGAAGGACTGCCACAATACCGAACACAGCGTCGAAGTTTACGCAAAATCTTTATACGAAGCCATCCTTCGCGGATTGAATCGCTTGCAAGATGTTGGCTGGGAATCCAATGGAAATGAAACGATACAACGAGTCGAAGTAGAAATTCATCAGGAGCCTACTCGACACATAGTCGATGTTCCGAAGCTATTGAAGTGGGTTCAAGAAGACTCCATGTATCCAGCACAACAAACCAGGAAAGAAAAGTTGCGGAAGTTACTTAGCTTAGCACGCAGTAGCCCCACTGCTCCCCAGGCCCTTCCTCGTTATATTGTCGAATGACTTCCCGTTGCGCTTGTCAGAGGGGCTTACGGTGGCGGGCTTTGGACGTCATTCGCTATGATCTTCACTTCACTGCCAAATTTTTGATAATTTGTAAACTGGCCGCGGCACCAGTACACTTCTTTCTTCTTGTGGCGACTCTGTACAAAAGTGGTCAAAGGAACGAGCCGGGGAGGCTCGTGCACCCTCCTGAGCCAACCGTAGGTAAGGACAACCTGAGATTCCTCCCATCCTCGATAGGCCTTCAATTTGTCAGACAACTCTAAATGCTCAGAAATTCTGACTATGTTTGTTTCCTTGTCTGTCCAAACTTCTCCGTAACACGCGGTCTCAACCGACTTGCTGATTGTGAAGAAACCAAAATCAACGATAGGTCTGAAGCCACACAAGTTATCCTCGACGCTGGCATAATACTGAAAGACCTTCATCCTTTGCTGGTTCACGACTACGTCGGGGGCTTGCTGAACCTTTAATTGGAATTCCGTTCCAACCATTTTAGGCAGCTTCGTCCAATCGTCGCTCGAATTCACGAACCCATTCAGACGCGGCCACAGTACCTCCTCTAATTCCTTCTTGCCCTCGGGATACTCGCGGAATCGTTGCACGCCGTCGATAACACGAACTTCATACTCTGCCTCGGCGGCGGGTTCCTTCTCTCCTGATCCCCATTCATAGCTCTGCACAGCTATGTAATTCCGCATACCGTCCGCCAGATCTTGTGCTTTGAGCCGCAGCTCTTTGACTTCAGGAGTTTCCTCAGGTCGGTGCTGTAGCCCAAAAGCAACGCCTGGTATGAATTTTGGATTGTAATCAGGGGCCGGCGAGAATTTTGGATAGAGGTCTGCCGAGACTGGGGATACACCATTGATGGTCGAGAATACTCTTTGTGCTACGAAGGGCTGTACTTTGCTCACGAAATCGACAAGGGTTTGAACGGGCACAGCCAGCGCCACCGTTTCAGTGGTCCCGTTCAGAATACCTACAATCTTTTCGGTTTCCCTATCAACGACGATGCCGCCGCTTGCCCCACCTATCCGAACTGGTTGATCGGCGGACAATTGGTAGTCAAAGGCGAGGAGGCCTGATGTTGTTGGGCCCTTGAATTTTGCGGGGAATCGGGTCAGTTTGCGAACCGGATTGAGAATCCCCTTGGGATACCCATAGATGTCTACTTCCTGGCCAACCTCCAACTCATCGAGGCTGAAAGTAAGACCGTGATGATGGGGCAGCGGGTCGCACAGCTCAAACATGGCAAGGTCCCGGCTCATGGCAAATGGGAGCACACCGCCGTTGGGAAGCGGGTTCGCAGTAGCACCTTTATCGTCCGACGCCGTGGCAAAATATCGATGAATAATCTTTTCACCTTTGATCTTACGGGCGCGCGCGGTCATAGCTACGTGATAATTCGTCACGATGAACCGACACCTGGCGTCCAGGCAAAAGCCCGTACCGTAGTTGGTATCTATGCCGAGACTAGGGCCGGGCTTCCCTGTGATACCAAGCTTCACCGAGGGAACGATCTTTAGCGAAGTAATAGGAACAACGACATCGCTAAAATCATGGGTGCGTTCTACAACCGAAGGATGCAGACTTGTCGAACTCGGGAAGGCCGTTTGAGCCGCCGCTATATGCGAGAGGCAGGAACTTGCGATTAAGAACAGAATGATCTTGCGCAGAATCATCAGATGCCGCCCGACTCTGAATCAGTCGGTTCTGATGTTTTGCACGAGCCTTTCCATGAACTATCAAATCAAAACAAAGGATTTGCGCCGGGCTTGCAACGAAAGAGGAACAGATAAGCGGACCATTTCGGGAAACGATGCCGAAACGGCAGGAATCCCGGTCTGGGGGATTGAACTAGATTCCTACATAGGGTATATACCCTACATATTACGATCTACTTGACAAATAACTATCTGAGATATATAAGGCGCCTTGCGTGCGGGCTCCTAACGCCAACCTTCCCCTGTCAGGGTTACAAGGATGGATGACCCCCCGTATGCCGGGGTGCCCATTTGCAATTCCGTATTCGCGGAAACCAGCCCATGCGAAAGGCTCGCGCTACGTTTGTCATTAATTGCAGTCGTTCATGTCTATTAGTAGGAGGGATGGCGTGTCTGCTTTTGGCCTCTTTCTTGGTGCTTGTCCTGATCTCTCCCGGAGCCCCTCGCTGACATGCCAAAGGAAATTCGTTCGCCTGAACGAGCACTTAGGGACCCGTCCGCACCCAAGGAAATCGTCGTAGATCAAGGCACGGCTGCCCGACTTGAGGAGCTATGTTCAACGATGACCGATACCTGTGGCCTAATCGAGGCCACTCTGCAATTAGCGATCGAAGGCAAAGGCATAAAGCGACTAGTTTTCATAAATACTGCTTTGAATCTCTCTGCTAGGGGGACTAGGGCAATCAAGATGTTCTTGAGCGAATGGAGCGTTTTAGTCGAAGACTCAAAAAGCCGAGAAAAGTCGGGACGATCCGCCAGAGACTCGGAACTCGTGATCCTCACTCCGCTGACGGCCCACGACCCTGCTGCTAAGAACCAGCCTCAGCCCTCTGCTGAGACGGAACGAGAACGGAAATAACGTTGACTCGTCGGAGATAAACAACCCAAATGTCTTCACGCAAGACACTCCTCAAACATGCGGACGAGTTGGCGCAAGACGTTTTCAACGCCTGGAACGCTTCAGGGGAGGCTCTAGTACACAAGGCTTTCCTTTACAAAACCGCTAGACACATAGCCAAAAACCACAGAGCCTTTGGCCTTTTGAGTGACGGTGACGAAGACAAAGAGAGCATAGCGCGCTTGATGTTTGTGCGAGCCTACAAGATTTATTCTGCTAGGCAAGCAGCAAGATTCAACTAGCCAATTACCATTGCGCGAATTTTATCTAAGTGAGAGAATCCGTCCATGATTATCGGCGAGCGCCTCCGCGAACTTCGTGAGGAAAAGAAGCTCTCTCAGGGCGACATCGAAAAGCGCACCGGCTTGCTTCGCTGCTACATTTCTCGCGTCGAGAATGGGCACACCGTTCCTGCTGTTGAGACGCTGGAAAAGCTGGCGCGTGCTTTCGAGGTCCCTCTTTATCAACTCTTCTACGAAGGCGCAGAGCCCCCTCAGGTGCCGAATCTGCTGAAACGAAAGTCTTCTGACGAAGGCGCTTGGGGCAGCTCAGGTAGAGAGGCACGATTTCTGAGCAAGCTTCGTCGTCTGTTGGGCAAGTCAAGCGATGAAGACCGCAAGTTGATTCTGCATATGGCTCAAAAGATGGCCAAGCGCTGAGTCTCCGTTCGAGGATGAAGGCAGCATCTTCGATAGCGCGATCCACGAAAATCCCTTCGCCATATTCGGTTTGTTCGAGTCTAAGTCGATGAGCTTCCGCGCAGCTAAAATCGTTGCCGAGTAAGCGTTCCGTTATCGGGAAAACTTGGTTGGTTTTGCAACCAAGACTTTCTTTCTTTCGCTCTCCGGCCCGATCCAACCCAATATAACCATGATGTTGGAGCGCAAACGGCGTCCAGGGCAGCATACTGGGAACCAATAATCATATTGTGCTCCGGGGGCTCTCTGATGAGGGGAGCCCTCCCTCACTGTAGCCAATTCCTCTCTCTACGCTGGACAACCCCTTCCCACATTTCCAAACGGAACCAATAATCAGGGTTCCTCCCGATTGCTTGGATTGCATGAAATCACAGGAACTCCAATCGAGGTAATCAAAAAGTGGATCGGTCACGGTAGCGAAGAAATGATTCGTCGCTACACTCATCTTCGTCCTGATTTCATGCGGGATGAACTTGCTCGAGTGCCTGATTTCGCTCCTAAAAACGTATCAAAAATCGTTGAGATTGCCCCGGTTGCCCCACAATTAGCAGTCGCGGTATGATGTAAGTCAGTTGTTTTCATACTGCTGGGAGATCGTCCAACGGTAGGACTCCAGATTCTGGATCTGGCTATCTAGGTTCGAATCCTAGTCTCCCAGCCAATCTTCTGTTCGTCTGACCAACAGAATTTCATCAACGACGCTCTCGCTCCGCGAGCCCATCAATCTTTCTTCTTCAATTATTCTTGGAGATATGCGGGAAGGATTCGGCATTGAGAAGCACCGCCGGCGCGCTGTGCAAGTGAGTGTAGAGCCCACCGGTGTGAATCAATTGATCGTGCGTTCCTTGCTCTTCGATCACGCCGTGGTTCAGCACTATGATTCTATCCACCCATTTCAGAGAGGCGATCCGATGCGAGACAAACACAATGGTCTGCTTGGGGAAATGCTGGGCCAGATTCATGAATATTCGCCGTTCCGAAGGAGCGTCAAGGGCTGAAGTAGATTCATCGAGCAGCAAAATCGAGGGATTTTGAAGTACCGCCCGGGCTAATGCGACACGTTGCCTTTCGCCTCCGGACAGCGTATTGCCTCGCTGGCCGACGGGCGTGTCCCAACCCTGCGGCAACCGTCGCAGTAATTCCTTCATGTCTGCAATTTCGACGGCCCGGTGGAGTTCCTTTGCCGGCGCCAGGGGGTTACCGAGCAGCAGATTCTCCTTCAGTGTTCGATCGAAAAGCACGGCATCCTGCAAGAGGTAACAGACCCTCGTTCGCAGGCTCTCCAGGCGGAGGTTTCGGACATCCATCCCGTCGATGTAAACAGTTCCCCGGTGCACGTCATACAACCTGGCAACGAGTTTGGCGATAGTGCTTTTTCCGCTCCCGCTCATACCGACCAAGGCAACCTTCTCACCAGGCTCAAGTTTCAGATCAATGTTGTTGAGCACTGGTGCGGCTTCACAGTAGGAAAACGAGACCCCCTCCATTTCCACATAGCCCCTGAGCGGTGAGGGGAAGCCGACCGCGCCCGCCAATTCTGCTACACCGGGCGCTCTTTCCGTGACGTCCAGGATGCGCCGGATATTCGTGCCCAAGCGATTCAGCTGAGAGTAAATGTGTACGGCTGCGCCCAGCGGATCAAAGAGCGCACCCACATAGCTGTAGAAGGCGACCACGCCTCCGATGGTTAAGGCCCCCACAAATACCTGATAGCCACCATAACCAAGAATCGCGATGGTGCCCAAAGCAATGATTCCCATGTAGCAGGCGCTGAACAGAACCTCGACCAGTTCCCGGTGATTCAGTGCTTTCATGCGTTCATTAGCGCGTTCCAGAAAACCTTCGGTTTGACTCTTCTCCTGGTGCAGGAGTTGGACTTGGACGACGGACGAGAGATGCTCTTGAAGAAAACTGTTTTCCTTGGCGGCCTTTTCCTGGACCGCATCCGAGGCCCGGCGCAAGGGCCTTTCAAACTTCTTGCGAAAAACAAAGAAAAGAGGCATCAGCGGGAGAACCATCATGGTCAGCCGCGGATCGAGCGTAAACATGGTGCCCATGACGAAGACGGCCTTGAAGGCCGTTTGCAGAACAAACGGAACTAGATTCGATCCTACTTCGGCGACCTGATCGACATCTTGTTCCAAACGATAGAGTCTCTCCCCAACCGGAGTGGTTTCGTGGTAATCCGCAGAGAGGAGGTTCATCTGTTGCAGGATGCTGAGGCGCATCCGCAACACCAGTTTCTGAATCGTGCGAAAGTTTACGAGTTGCGCCAAAGTAAAAAAACTGAGCCGGAAAACGTACAGGCCGAAGAATCCACAAGCTGCAAAGGTCAAGAGGCGAAAGTCCTTTTTGGGAAGAACGCGGTCAATCAGCCACTTCATGAGCAAGGGATCGAGAAGAAACATCAGGCTGCTCAGAACAACCAACAGGACACTGAGGGAATAAGTAGGCAAAAGCGGTTGCATTTGACGAATGAACCACTTTGCCTGCGTCTTAAAAGTCGGATTCAAAGAATTCTCCGTGCCCTTGGATCGTTGACTGAGCTAATTCTGGGCTACGCAGCTTGAAAGCCGGTAAGTTCGCACGGACCACTGAGGGCGGTATGATTGGCGCGAGCTACGTATGCTGTTCTTCATGCGGTGACGTCGCTTCGGCGCCAAATCCTCCTGAATTCGACCGGACTCACGCGGAAATGTTTCAGGAAGCTTCTGGTGAAGTTGCCGACATGCCTGTATCCAGCGTCCACTGCAATCGCTTTGACGGGTGCCTCCGTCGCTCGTAACTGTTGCGCCGCCATTTCAAGACGCTTTTTCTTTGCATATTGCTTGATGCCTATGCCGGTATGAGTCTTGAAGAGGCGGCGTGCCTGGCGACCTGACATGCATAGTTGGAGCTGCTTACAGATTTGGTCGAGATTCCACCGAATACTTGCAGGATCGCTATCGATCAAATTTATGAGTTTCTGTACACGCCAGTCATTGCTAACCGAGCTTATCCGCGGCATGAATTGTCTTGGGAAGAATTGCTCGAGAAACGCACGCACTGTTCCCCAACTCTGAACAAAAGGTCTTTCGTAAATCATCAACCTTGCCTCCTAGGTTTCACTACCATAGTTGAGAAGAGTCCAAGCCAGAAAGTCCGTTCAATAAATAGGGGATACCCGCGCCGGGCGTTCATTTCGATTGCAGGAGCAAATCGATCAGGCGGCTGTCAGAAATTACGATGGCGGGGGAGTACGTTGCGAAGCGCTCCGATGAACCAACCCCGCCTTCTCGAGTTTTTCGAGGTGCTCGGCGATATCAGCTTCCAGCCTTTCGCGGGGAGCGTCGAACTGTTTGCGCAGGGAATCGATCAGATCTTGAAAGGTAGAGCCCCCCTGGTGTGACTCAAGGGCGCTCCAAGCCTTGGCTGCTACAACGTTCAGGCTGTAGCACAAACCCTTTTGAATATCCAGTATCACGGCACCATCCTGAGTGTAAGTGGAGCGCGCAGAGTCAGACACTTTCCAGACGGAATTTGGAGTCGTTCTCATGTCGATTACATCTCCCGATAGTATATTAAGTAATTACCGTACAATTATACTGCGGACTTTAAAATGCTGCCTTCCAATGAAGAGTGTACTCTTTCATTAATTCTTCCAAATAAATTATGGCTGGGTTGCCAGGGATTGAAGGGCCTGAGGGCTTCCTGGAGAACAACTTAATTGGTTGTCGTGCCGCTTTCGAGCGAAACAACCAGACTCTTTGCTGCAAGTAAGCTCTTACTTAATGCAGCACTGTCGGATTGTATTGGCGAAGCAGTTCTCGCGCAAGTATTTTTTCGATTGGTACTAGAACCTAGATGGCGTCATTATTTAAGCGATCGTGTTTCGGCCGGTTGTGTTTGACGGGCGGATATCTCCACAATGGCGTGCCGTTTCTTACCAATGAATCTAAATGCTTACTTTGGCGGCTCCGGCATTCTCGCGAAAAAGAGAGCCACGATTCCGGTCGCGGCCAAAGCTGAGTTAATCTCGAACGCAATCTTATAGCTGTGGAACAGGTCAAATAGTTTCCCGCCCAAGTAACCTGCCGGCGAGCAAAAGAGAGCCGCGAGGACCAGTATCATTCCGCTCACCTTCGGAAAAGCCAGGGGTCCGTAATAGTGACCCGTGACGGTATTGAAGCAAATAAACGTCCATCCAAACCCCGCGCCGTAAAGAATTGCGGCGCTGTAAGCGATCCACAACGCCTCCGGAGAAACTCGAACCGCAAGGATGGACCCCAGGAAATAACAGCAGAAACCCAGCATGAACGCGTAGCGCCCTTCCATATCGTCCATCAGCCATCCGCCAATCAACCGGCCGAACACGGCCCCTAGCGTGAAAAGGCCCATGGCAAATGCAGCATCTGCCGGACGAATGCCAGCTCCTTTCAAGTGCAGCAGCCAATGTGCAGTAAAGAAGAAAAACGGGAATTGGCAGGCGATCGCGCCAATGAGAATCATCCAGTACGCGCGTGTGCTGTAGGCTTGTTGAGGCTCCCATACAAATTTTGTGACCCGGGCAGTTGCGGCGGCCGACTTCGCCAATGGCTCCCCGCCCGGCCCGCCATCCACCACTTGGCCCAGGTCTTCGGGACGTTCTCTCACAAAAAGAAACGCGACAACCGCAGACAAAACAGAAATCCCTGCCACAATCGCCCACGCTTGCCGCCAATTTCCTCCATTTCCGGCGAGAATGCGATTGATCGCTGGCGCAACGAAAAAACCAGCAAATCCCGAGGCTGACAGCGTCACCGCCATGGTCCTTCCGCGATAACGGCTGAACCATCGCGTGATCGCCGTAGCTGCAGGAATGATGGTCCCGAAACTAATTCCCATGGCTGCGAGCACCCCGAATCCCACCCAATAATGCCAGGGCTTGGAGGTAATAAGAGAAAGCCACAGGGCCCCAGCAAGAATCAGTGCAGAGCCAATGCCGAAAGTTTTGCGAATGCCCCAGCGAACAATGGATGCTCCCACAAGAAAGGATGGAATGCCGACGAACAGGTTTAGAACCGTAAACCCCAGGCCGAAGGCGCTGCGACTCATGGGGATTTCCTTGAGCATGTACGTATTGATGACCGCCCCACCGTAAAGCGGAAATCCCATGTTGAGGAAATCCAAAAGCCAAAGAATGAAAACCATCTTCCAACCATAAAACCCTCGTTGCGAGGTCATATCTGTTCTCGTCCGGGGCCCCGTCGGGGCGTGCTGCTCTCGTTTCATTGCCAACCACAAAGAGCTTGGAGGATATCAGGTTCTTTAAGAATCATAAAAAGACGCTGAGTTGTCAGAGGGGAATTGCTGGGTGTAGTCCACGGGCTAGCGATGGAGGACGATGGGCTCTCCGCAGGCCGCGCGAAACGTGGTGGGCAGGGAATTGCGGTGTTGATCGAAAACTGAAATGAACTATTCGAAAGCGTATCGGGTGAAACTCTCGCGCTCGGCCCGCACATCATCGCCGCGTAACTCGCGCAGTGCGTAGGTCACGAACTCCGCGGTGACTCTCTTGCGCCAGGTCATGTCAAAGTCGGTGTTGTCGAGCGGCTTGGCGATTCGAGCCGCAAGCGTCGCGGCTTCCTCGATGGCCTGCCGGTCTAAGGAGCGACCTGCCAGTGATTTGGCCGCTTCCGTAGCGGCCAGTGGACGGCAGGCTGCCGAGCCCACGATGATGCGCGCGTCTTCGACCGTGTTATTTCTGGAGAGGCGCACAGCCGCCGCGACGGATAGAACCGGAAAGTCGAAAGAGCCCCGGCGCCGCAATTTCCAATAAGTGCTCTTCCATCCGTGCAAAGAATCGAGCAAAACTTCTGCCAGGATTTCGTCCGGCTTGCGCTTGATATAGTCGATCCCATCATTATTATACAAATCGGAAAGCAGGACTTCGCGCTCTCCGGAGCGCGACACCAGCCGCACTCGTGCCCCGAGCGCCATCAGCGCCGGGCCGGTGTCTGTGGAAGAAACCGCCATGCACTTCGAGCTTCCGGGGGCGACCCAACAGGTGGCGCCGTCTTTCTTCAGGCAGAAATTGATGGATTTTCTCCACTCGTAGCTTTGATCGTAGTAATTGCAGCGCGTATCGAGGCAAATATTGCCGCCGAGCGTTGCCATGTTGCGAATCTGTGGAGTAGCCACAAGGGAAGCCGCTTGCGCCAACGCTGTAAATCCATTTCGAAAGCGCGGGTCCGCCGCGATCTCGGAGAGTATGAGGCAAGCGCCAAGCCGTAGTCCGGAATCGTTCAACATTACTCTGTTTAGGCTTTCAATGTGACTCAGGCTCATGAGCATGCGTGGAACCTGTTGCCGCCGTTTCATGTTGGGGAGCAGGTCTGTGCCACCGGCGAGCGGCATAGCGTTTGCTCGCTCACCGTCCAGAATGCGCGCAGCTTCTTCGAGCGTGCGCGGCGCGCGGAAGTCGAATAGAGGCAAGCGCATCATGGCGCGAGCACCTTTTCCTTCTCCTGACGTGATTTTCCGCGCCGAACGTCGTTCACCGCGTTGCCATCGCCGCCTTCCCATGGTGGAGGAACGCGGAGGGCTTCCGGCCAATTGATGTGTGGAAAATGGCTGGGGCCGAAACGCGGATCGCGGCCCGCTTTCTTTTCGGCAAGGGCCTTCATAATTTTTTCCGGCGTGATCGGGATTTCATCGATGCGCACTCCGACAGCGTCATACACGGCGTTTGCGACCGCCGGCATGATTGGCAGAAGCGGACCCTGGCCAACTTCCTTTGCGCCAAAGGGGCCGTGAGGATCAGGCTCTTCAATCAGCTCGGTGATCACTTCGGGCATGTCCAGCGAGGTCGGGCTCTTGTATTCGAGAATCGAAGGGAACTTGTGCACCAAGGCATGAGAGAGTTTCTTCGGAAGACGGCGGAATTCCTGCTCCTCCATCAGTGCTTCACCGAGTCCCATGTAAACGCTGCCTTCGACCTGGCCGCGCGCGAGCGTGGGATTTAGGGCGCGACCAATGTCGTGCGCGATCCAGATCTTTGGAACGGTGACCCATCCCGTCACCGGGTTTACTTCGACTTCGACAACGGCTGCGGAGTAAGAGTAGGTGGGAGACGGCCCTACGCCGCCCCCTTTGTATAGCGCGGGAGATTTCGGCGGCGTATAAGAGCCTACTGTACCAATCGTGCCAAAGCGAACTTCCGCGATACAAACAGCTTCTTGAAAGGAGACGCCTTCTTCCGGTGCGGCGGAATCGAATACGCGCTTGCCGGCAAAGCACAGTCGTTCTTTCGGTACGTCGAGTTTTTCCGCAATGGCGTCGGCAATGATTGCTCTACCGCGTTCCGCAGCCTGCAACGCTGCGTTTCCTGCCATAAGCGTGACGCGGCTCGAATACGAACCCAAGTCAACGGGGCCCAGGTCGGTGTCACCGGTGAAAAGCCGAATGTCGAATGTGTCGATGCCCAGAACCTCGGCAACGATTCCAGCAAGAACATCGTCTGAACCTTGCCCGATCTCCGTCGCGCCACAGAAAATACTGACGCCGCCGCTTCGGTCAAATTTCAGCTGAACTCCGGAGTGCGGCATCTTGTTCCAGTAGATAGGGAGTCCCGCGCCGGTCAGATAAGCGGAGCAAGCCAAGCCCACGCCGCGGCCCTCAGGGAGTTTGCGGAATTTTTCTTTCCAGTCGGAAACCTTAACGATGCGGCGAATGCACTCGGCGAGATTGACAGTTCCAAGGCGAAAGAAATTCGCTGTCACGGTGTTTGGGGATTCCACGATGCGAAGGCGCAGATCCGCAGGATCAATCTTGAGTTTCTCGGCGATTTTGTCTAGCTGCACTTCTTGTCCGAAGCGCGGCTGCGGAGTGCCATGTCCACGCTTCGGTCCGCAAGGCGGTTTATTCGTGAAAGCGCGGCAACCTTGATAACGATAGCGCGGGACGTGATAGGTAGTAGTTTGCAGCGCGCCAGCGTAAAAGGTGCTGGCAACTCCGTACGAGCCGTAGGCGCCCCCGTCAATCAACGTCTGGAGATGCATTCCGGTAATCGCGCCATCTTTTTTCACGCCCGTTTTAAATTTCATCAGGATGGGATGCCTGCCACGATGGCAATAGAAGACTTCTTCACGCGTGAGACAAACTTTGACGGGCCGATCGAGCACGAGGGCGGCCTTGGCCACGACGATTTCGTGATTGAACGGATCGCTTTTCCCACCGAAACCACCGCCGTTGGGCGTGGCAATCACGCGAATATGCGCGGCCGGCATTTCCAGCACTTTAGCCAGAGCCCGATGTAGATAATGGGGTGTCTGCGTGCTGGACCAAATGGTCAGCTTTCCTTCCGGATCCTTGACAGCGACTGAAGCATGCTGCTCGATGGCGAGATGGGTGTTTCCCTGGAAGAAAAAAGTGTCCTCGAAAATCTCGTCCGCTTCTGCAAAGCCTTGTTCCACGTTTCCAAACTCAAGCGCCACGAGTTTGTGAATGTTCCCTTCCTCGCCGTATTCGTGGATGCGCGGCTCAGGAGTCGCGAGAGCTTCTTCAGGATCGGAGATGGTCGTCAGGATTTCATAGTCGACATCGATCAAATCGAGCGCTTCGAAGGCTGTTAGCTCTTCGCGCGCGATAACCGCAGCAACGGGATCCCCAACATGCCGCACGTGATCGACGCAAAGAGCTTGCTCGTCCTGGCTAACGGGAAGGATTCCGTACTGGATGGGAACGTCTTTTCCCGTTAATACCAGATACACTCCTGGGTGAGCGGCAGCGCGCGAGGTGTCGATTTTTCTGATACGGGCGTGAGGATGGGGAGAACGCAGCAACTTACAATAGGCCATGCGGGGCAGGAAAATATCATCGGCGAAGCGCGTTTGGCCGGTGACTTTTGCGCGGGCGTCGACTCGGCGGCGAGGGAAACCGATCACACGAAGGTGATTCCTGTTGGCCTTGGGAGAGTCAACGCGCGTTGTTTGTGAATCCCTTACCTTCCGCATGCTCCCTCCCGGTGGACTATCCGCGCCCGCCCCGTAGAATCAGGTTGCAGAACTATCTTGCTCAGTAATCTTCAGCACCGCGGTCTCGACGGCTTCGAAAATCTGAAGATATCCGGTACACCGGCATAGGTTGCCGGAAATCGCTTCGCGGATCTGATCCCGCGTCGGGCGAGGATTTTGATCCAGCAAAGCTTTCACCGTTACCAAGATTGCCGGCGTACAATATCCGCATTGCGCGGCTCCAAGATCGGCAAAAGCGTCTTGCAAAGGATGAAGGTGTCCGTCTTCCCCGAGGCCTTCCACAGTCAAGACTTGCTTTCCGCCACACTCAAGCGCCAACACGAGACAAGAAAGCACGGGTTTGCCGTCTAGAAGAATGGCGCAAGCGCCGCATTCCCCGAGTTCACATCCATGCTTGGTGCCTGTGTGACCGAGATCCTCGCGCAGGACCTCTAATAGAGTCTTGTACGGCGCGAAGGAAACATCCGTTTCTTCACCATTCAGCGTGAAACGTATCTGCGAGGTCTTTTGCGATTCGATGGGAAGTGTGGTCACGGTCAATCACCTTGCGAAAGAAGTCCCTGGTTGATGCGCACGCTGGCCTGCTGAGAAGCAAGCCCCTTGAGAGAGCGATTCGCCTCCCTCTCGGTAGAAAGCCGCTGAAAAGCATCGGGCTTGGCAAGAAGGCCTCGGATCAAATATTCCGCAAACGTCTGCGCAATTTCTGCTGACGTTAGCGGTCCCTCTGGGTTGAACCACTGCACGCTCCAATTCAGACTTCCGAGAATGGCGCGCACAGCCAACGCGGGGTCGCAGGGCGCGAATTCACCCGAACGCATGCCCGCGACGATCAGATTCCGGACGCCTGCTTCATACTTGTCGCGCTTTGCTACGAGATTGCGTTGCTGTCGTGGCGGCAGCGTCGTGGTCAAAAGATGCGCGGCGGAACCTTCGACTTCGTCGAGGACACATCTCAAATGCGACACGATCACCATGCGCAGCTTGGTTGTCGCGCTTGACCTCATTCGGCGGGACTTTTCAAGCGCGGCGATCATGCGATCCAGGGAATTGTCCTGACAAAAAAAGAGAATGTCGTGTTTGCCGCGGAAGTAATTGTAAAGATTTGCCGGGGAAAGCGCCGCGGCGGCCGCAATATCGCGCATGCCCGTCTCTGCAAACCCGCGCACGCGGAATTCTCTTCCCGCGGCGCGCAAGATTTCCAGGCGCCTCGCAAGGTAGCGTCGCTTGAGATGGCCGTTTCTTTTGCTTGCTTGGCTATAAATCGGCTTCATCGTTCACTTACCCGCCCAGAAGTTGTCCAGGCACGAAGCACCCCTCAATTCTCGCCGTTGAGGCCATATTTGTCAAAGGAATCTGAACGATTGTTCAGAAAGAGAACAACTGTTCAGTATAAGCCAACAAAGTGAGGTTTATCATGCAATATGCACTCGAACCGACACTCATCGCGGAAACAGCCGCGCCGCATTGTCGTACAAAATCTTCCGCTTCGCCACGGCACCAATCGGCAGAGCATTGAACTTTTCAATGTTTCCCTGGATTGCCGGGACGCCAGGCCCGGGCCAATCGGTGCCCCACAAGACTTTATCTGCCACGTCTTCGATTCGCGGAAAGTATTCCATCAATTTCTGAGGTGGGATCCCGGAAATATCCATGTACATGTTTTTGTGGCGGCGCACCAGGAAAAACGCCTCATTCATCCACAGGGGTCTGCCGCCGTGCGCAAGAATGACCACGAGATTCGGATAGTCGATGCACACGTCATCGCACAGCATCGGTTGCGCATGCAGGTTTCTTGCGCCCGGGAAAATAGAAGTCCCGGTATGAATCATGATCGGCATGCCGTTTGCTTGAGCTCGCTCGTAAACCGCCCCAAGGCCGGGATTGCCGTCGATGTAATCATTGGGCGAAAGGACTTGATGCGAAGGATGCATCTTGATCGCTCGAATCCCAAGCTTGGCGAGACGGTCCACTTCCGCGCCCGGATCTGGAACTGTTCCCGGCAGCACTCCCCCGAATGCAATGAGACGATCTGGCGCCGCGCTACAATATTTCGCGCTCCAATCGTTCACCTCCGGAGTGAATCCAATAATTTGCGGCGCGACATAGTTGATCAGCCCCGCGCGTTGCACTCCCAAAGTATCCAGAAATGCGAGAAAGGCATTCGGATCGGCGCAATACCTTTCAACATCGGCGTAGTCCCTGCGGCCATGCTTCATCAACTCGTGGGCGGACGGCTTCATCATGTGATAAGGCATGATGTGGACGTGAATGTCTATGATCGGCTGCAGGGATCACCGCCCTTTGCTGAAGCTTGCATCTAGTCTCGTGTGGACTAGTTGAATCGGACGTACTCAAAATTCAATGGTTGATTGTTTATCCCGCGTGCCGGCGGTGCAATCCAATTTGCAAACTTGCCCGGCTCGACAACCCGTCCGCTCATCAGCGATTGGACGTATCCATAATCCTTGGAATTCGGCAGCCATTCGGATTCGTGGTTTTTCCATGCTTCTTCGCTCAGAACTTCTCCATCAGTGCTTATAGAGTGGCCGGCGAAATTGCCGATCGCGCGATGAAAGCCTTTGTGTGGCAAGGTCAATCGGAATGGAATGCCAGCATTATCGATAATCCGTTGCCACCGTCCGACTCCATCGGCGATCTCCTCGATGTAGTCATCGCGTAGACGTTCGTTCAAAGCGGTCAAGGCCGGAACGTTTTTGGTGATGATTTTTCCGCCTATAACTTCAGAGACGGGGTATTCCGCATCCGTCAGCATGTGATCGTCGTCCAGTTTGGTTTCGCGGAAGCGTCCTTTCAGGCCGCTGGTGAAATAGTTCGCGGCATTGGAGGAGACGTCAGACCCGTAGAGATCAAGGGTCACGCTGTAGTGAAAATTCAAGTATCTCTGAATCGTCGGCAGATCGATGACTCCCAGCGCCCGCACGTCGGAGGGATCTTCGACCTTGTGTTCCTTCATTGCTTCACAAGTCCGCTGGATAATGCGGCCGACTCCCGTCTCCCCGACAAACATGTGATGGGCTTCCTCTGTGAGCATGAACCGGCAAGTACGGGCCAGCGGATCAAAGCCGGATTCCGCCAGCGCGCAAAGCTGGAACTTGCCGTCGCGATCGGTAAAAAATGTGAACATATAGAAGGCCAGCCAGTCCGGCGTGGGTTCGTTGAAAGCGCCAAGAATGCGCGGATTATCAGCGTCACCGGATCGCCGCGCAAGCAAAGATTCGGCTTCCTCGCGGCCATCGCGGCCGAAGTAGCGGTGCAGCAAGTACACCATAGCCCACAGGTGGCGACCCTCTTCGACGTTTACCTGGAAAATGTTCCGCAAGTCGTACATTGAGGGGCAACTTGCTCCCAGCATGCGCTGTTGTTCCACCGAAGCAGGTTCAGTGTCTCCCTGCGTAACGATGACACGGCGCAGGGTCGAGCGGTACTCGCCCGGCACTTCCTGCCAAGCCAGCTGCCCTTTGTGAATTCCGAAATTCACTTCGCGTTTCTCATCGCGCGGCTGCAAGAAAATTCCCCAACGATATTCCGGCATCTTCACATAGCCGAATTGCGCCCAGCCGTCTGGCTCTACGCTGATGGCCGTGCGCAGATATACCTCATAGTTGTGGCTCTCGTTCGGGCCCATGTCGTACCACCAGCCCATGTACGCGGGCTGCCAATGCTCGAGGGCGCGCTGCAGGATGCGGTCTCTGCCCAAATCGACATTGTTCGGAATTTTTTCCGTGTAGTTAATCATCGTGATTCCCCCAAGACGCCAGACTCAAACCCATTCATCACACTCTTTCCCAGGTGAATTTCACTGGCGCTCCCGTCCCATATACCTTCAGCGCTCCATTCGTGCCGACGGCGTTTGGGCGGTTGAATATCCAGTTTTGCCATGCAGAAAGCCGACCGAAAATCCGCGTCTCAAGGGTTTCCGCCGGTCCAAATCGCAGATTTGCTTCGAGTCCGGTCAGGGCGTCGGGCGATTGCGCGGCACGCGATTCAATGGCCTGGCGAATTTCGTCTTCCCAGTCAAGATCATCCGGCGCGGAGGTTACCAGGCCCGCGTCGAGCGCCTCCCGCGCGGAAAGCTTCTTTCCAATTGCACCGCGCAACGTCTCCATCTGCGCCTCGTCACTGTAGAATCGCGCTGCCAACCTAGAAAGCTTGTTTACCATCGGCAGCGGCCCGAAATTCATGTTCGAAAGTGCCATGCTCGGGGCATTCCCATCCTCCAGCGTATCGCGCATGTAGATGCGGTCGGCTGCGAGCGCCAATTCGAGCAACGTGCCGGCAACGCAGGACCCAGGCTCTAAGATGGCGTAAATGGAACGGGACGTAACGTCGATGCGCGCAAACGTTCGGCGCATCATTCCCAGCACCTCGCGAACGAACCAATTGTGCTGGTGATTCAGAATGAATTCGTCGATGGCGAGAACGGCGTCCGGGTTTCCGGTAGTTTTGAAAATCCAAAGTCCCAAATCCAGTTCGCCTGCGCGCAAAGTCAGAATGGCGTCATCAAGTTCACGCGCCATCTGCAGCGGCCACCAATTCGCACCGGCTCCAATAACCTTTTCGAAGGTAAGATCCGTAACGGATTCTGGCGCGCGGACCGTGAGAGTTGCTGTGCGCGCTTCTCGATTGCATTGCACATCGACGTATCCGTAGTGCAGGCCGGCTTCATCGACCGTACGTTTCAGCGGCGTCAAAGCCACGCCATTTGCTCCGGCAGGGCGGTCGCTCTCTTCAGCAAGCTTCCGAGCGCGTTGTTTGACGTGTTCCGCAAACTGCTGTGGCTTGACGGTGTCATCGACCAGCCGCCACTCTTTTGCGCGTTGACCCCGCACGCCATCCGGGTTGGTGCAGAATATATCGGCATGGTCGCGGCGCACCTTGCGCTTATCGGTCACCCGTGTCAATCCGCCCGTTCCTGGCAAAACGCCCAGCAACGGAAGTTCCGGCAGACTGACTGCAGATGAGCGGTCGTCCACAAGAATGATTTCATCGCAAGCCAGCGCCAGCTCGTAACCGCCGCCGGCCGTCGTTCCATTGCAGGCGGCTATAAACTTCAGTCCGGAATGCGTGCTCGCGTCTTCGATGCCATTCCGCGTTTCATTCGTGAATTTGCAAAAATTCACTTTCCACGCGTGCGAGGACAACCCGAGCATATAAATGTTGGCCCCAGAACAAAAAATGCGGTTCTTCGCGCTAGTGATGATGACCGAACGAATCTCCGGATGTTCAAATCGAATGCGCTGAAGCGCATCATGCAGCTCGATATCCACGCCGAGATCGTAGGAATTCAATTTCAGTTTGTATCCCGGGCGGATTCCACCGTCTTCGGCGACATCCATCGTCAGCGTGGCTACTGGGCCGTCAAACGCGAGACGCCAATGTTTGTATCGCGAAGGATCGACTTGAAAGTCAACCGCCTCTTGCTTCGCGTGTGATTCTTGAGTCGCGACAACGTCCACGAGACCCTCCTACTGCAAATTCGCGTGCAATGTAGTTTTCAATCTAGAAAAACTCGCTTCCACGGAACTGCCTGAAGTGTCGAACTCCATGTCTGCTTGCCGGTAGAGCGGTTCCCGCGCTTCGAGTATCCGCCGCAAGTCTTCCATTGCCTGGTCATTCCCGGACATTGCCCGCAAATCTCCTTGCTCAAGCACGCGCGACATGTGCTCCTCGGGCTGCGCCTTGATCCAAATCGTGTAGCAATGGGAGAGCAGATAGTCAAAGGTTTCTTTTTCAGAAACTATGCCCCCGCCGACTGAGAGCACCGCGCAGTCATGCTCACTGAGGACCTTCGCGAGAGCGCGCCGCTCGATCGCCCGATAACCGGATTGTCCATAGAGGGAGAATATCTCCCCGAGAGGCATTCCCGTGTGCTTCTCGATCTCTCCATCCACCTCGATGAAGGGGACGCACAGTTCAAGCGCCAGTTTCGATCCCAGGGTAGACTTGCCGGCTCCGCGCAGCCCAATTAGCGCGATGCGCTTGCGGCGCACTTCCTCGCCAGGGCTGAAATCGCGCATTAGCCGGAACACGACCTCTCCGAGGCGGTGATTGGGAAGGCGTTCCAGGAATCGCCGGATCATCTGTTTTTCAGCGGGCTCATCCGCTTCAAGCGCAAATAACTCGACAAGTGAAACGTTCAGAGCGGCGGCAATCCTGCTCAGCAACACGATCGAGACGTTTCCTTCTCCCGCCTCCAGCTGCGCTAGGTGACGTTCCGACACGTCTGATTCTCGTGCTACCGTCTTGCGAGTCATGCCGCGAAGGTTGCGCAGTTGACGAACTCGCTTGCCAAGGAAAAGAAGGAAGTCCCCATCGTGAAGCGATGTCGGCCGGTGTAGACTGGCAACCTTGGGATTCGAGCTCGTAGGAATGTTCATCAGCCAGACATGCATTATAATACATACGAAGGCGAAGGTGTCAAGATATTGGGTCTCACCCTGTACATTCTTTCGGCTAACTGGTCAGAACAGCTATTCACTCAAAATATTGAAAATAAATATGTTATCTATGTCGTCGTGGGAAGTCGATAGATGCCGACGAGACATTGCACGAATCAATCAGATATGCAGTATCATTCCGAGTTCAACAAGGCTCCCTGCATTGTGGATTTCGCTCCTCAAGTCATGGCTAAGATTCAGAATTCAATGGAGGCCCTCCGATGAAGCTGCCTAACTACGTGAAAGGTCAGTGGAGCGAAGGTACTAGCCCCGGGGAAGCTCTCACTGATCCAGTCACCGGACAGGAACTGGCGAGGATATCTTCGCAGGGCATTAATCTTGCAGAGGCTCTCGCATTTGCACGCACTTACGGCGGACCTGCTCTTCGCCGGAGTATTATGCGAAAATCGGAAGAGCACTGGCAGACGGGAAAATGTTAAAGGAAGGCGCCGCAGTTTCGCTGTCGAAGAGCAATGCGTTTGCCGGGCAGCATTTGCTGATGCCTGCGAAGGGCGCGGCCGTCTTCATCAATGCATTTAACTTTCCGGCTTGGGGACTCTGCGAAAAGGCTGCGCCAGCGCTGCTGTCTGGTGTCCCCATCGTCGTGAAACCCGCTTCCCCCACAGCTTGGCTGACGCATCGGATGGTGGAAGACATCGTGAAAGCAGATATCTTGCCGCCCGGAGCGATTTCAATCATCTGCGGATCTGCCCGCGATTTGCTGGGTCACGTTCGCGAAGAGGACATCGTTTCGTTTACTGGTTCTGCGGATACCGCCGCGCGTATTCGGTCTGACGACAACATCCTGCGCCGTTCCGTTCGGGTGAACATTGAGGCGGACAGCATCAATTCCGCAATCCTTGGGCCTGATTGCGCTCCTGACACGGATCTATTTGACCTCCTTGGGAAGGAAGTGGTGCGCGAGATGACACTGAAAGCGGGCCAGAAAATGCACCACGATTCGGCGGATCATGGTTCCGCGCGGGCAGCTTAAAACCTTTGGCGATGCTGTCACGGCAGGC